>Ga0307988_1000052_pt1 | contig 99619 bp, 80 predicted proteins | sample EllFjometagen183_FD_203166 | JGI IMG/M metagenome (GOLD analysis project Ga0307988, IMG submission 203166) | Marine microbial communities from Ellis Fjord, Antarctic Ocean - #183 | ecosystem: Environmental > Aquatic > Marine > Unclassified | place: Southern Ocean | collected 2014-10-08 | reverse complement strand
TACCACGCTCTGCTTCTTTTAATTTCAACCATTGGTTTCCCCAAGGTTGCAGCAGCCCTTGCCTGGGTTGATGAGGTTGTGGATAAATAATTTATTAATTCCGTACAAAGCTCAGCCACCAAACATGCAAACTGTGTAACATACTAAAAGCGTATGTAATTGTAGGAGTTCGCCCCTGCGGACGATATTGTTCGAGACAACGTTACCCTCCTAATCGCCTACAAGGGAGGACTCCTACACATTCCTTGGAATACTGGCTGAGTTTTGTGGCTAATCAGAAATAATTTTGATCACACACAAAACGTGGCAATTTTATTCAACTGTTCTTCACTGCACCAAAAGCCGCAAAGCATGAATTCTTATGTAAAAGTTCAACGTGATTAAATCCCACTTTACGCAGCAGATCCAATTGGTAGGTCACAGGACGCGGCGAATCTTCTTTCTCAATATATTCAAAGATCTTATTTTTATACTCTTCCCCACCCAGCGAACACAAGTACTCACCATATCTCTCCCACATCAGGGATTGAATATGCGGAGTCTCATGTGAGACCAGATCGGTTATCCAGACACTGCCACCTGGAGCAGTAAGGGTATATAGTTTTGTAAATGCAGACTCCCAGTCCCCGTCATCACGTAGATGATGCAAAACCGCGGCTGCAAGAATCACATCGTACCCCTGAATTGGTAAATCTACCTCGCGAAAATCGCCATGAAAGATCTTCACCGTTCCTGTAATGCTCTCAGCAATACGTTCACGCGCCTTTTCCAACATGGGCAGGCTGAGATCAACAAGATCACAATCAAATCCGGAAACACTCTGACTGAGTTTTACACTGTTATTCCCTGCACCACAGCCTATATCCAGTACTCTTTTAATATGAGCGGTCGATTGAAATGCCGCCTGAGTAATTAACTCCATTACAAGCGGAGCATCGATTGTCGCGGACTGTCCGGTTTCAAGGTTCGAAAACCGTTCAACATCGCCATCAAATCGTTTTCTTATTTCAGAGATCGATGACTTTTCTTGGAGTGATATGGCCATAATTACTTTCCGACTAAGGATTCTTCTTATTTTACAGTATCAGCTATTTATTACAGAACCAAAGCTATTATGGCGTGAATAGTCGTTTCATGCCATACTCTATTTTCTTAAATACAGCCTTGAACATTCAATAACTCCAGTGGAAACTATGCCTCTTTTTCTTATCACCAACGACGATGGAATACAAAGCCCCGGTCTCGAAGCTTTGGTCCAGGCACTCAGCAAGATAGCGGAATGCGTTGTTATCGCCCCGGACAGAGATAATTCAGCAGTATCTCACTCACTGACCATGAACCGTCCCCTGCTGGTAACAAAGCTTAAAGACGGCTATTACACCCTAAACGGTACACCCACCGACTGCGTAGCCATTGGCCTGAACAAGATCATGCCCCAAAAACCTGACCTACTGGTTTCAGGCATCAACCCAGGCCCCAATGTTGGCGACGATATCTCCTATTCAGGCACCGTCTCAGCTGCTGTGGAAGGAACAATGTATGGAATTCCATCACTTGCTGTTTCTCTTGCAGGAGAAGCGCCCTACGACTTTACCAACGGAGCAGAAATTGCCGTAAAACTGGCAGAACAGATACTGAGACAGGGGCTCCCCAAAGATACTCTTCTCAATGCCAATATCCCTCAGACTAACCCAAATAAGGGAATAAAGGTTACCCGCCAGGGAAGACGGCTCTGGGATAATGCTATTCAGGAAATCCATGATCCATGGGGAAAGAAACATTACTGGATCGGAGGCGGTACTCCAAGTCCTGCTTCGGAGGAAGATACGGATGTCCACGCTGTCAGTAACGGTTTTATTTCCGTCACCCCCATCCATCTCGATCTCACCAACCATCAGGGGATTGAACACCTGAAACAGGTGTGGTGTCTCGAAGAAGAGTAGGAAAACTCATCAAATCTGCTTTCGTTTTATTCCCAGGCAGTAGGGACTGTCCAGCTGATAGACACGTACTTTACGACTTCGCGGAAATTCTCTTTTGGCAATGGATTTGAGCTCTTTGGCCAGATTGCTCTTCGTCACCTGGAATATTTTTTCCTCATAGCCCCGTTCCTGTACCGAGAGCGTCTCATCGTCAATTTTTATTATAGTGATACCGCGATTACGCTTATAGGTAAGAATCTCCACCCCCTGGGGCGACTCAAGCTTCGCTACAATCTGCACCACTCGTTTTATCGCAGATTGAATATTCATCAGAGCCATAGTAGCATTTCCTCATTGTATCTCAGCTGTTTTCCCCGGACCGGGAAACCATGTTCTTTTGTCAGAGATCCACATCAAACGCATTCAGGACACGCCTCTCCCGATCCTCTTTTTTCGGATTATCAAGCGATTCGTAGCGAAGATCACTTACCATTTCCTGCAGGGCTACAGCCGTTGGCAATTCAGCCATGCTTTCTGCAAGACGCTTGCCTTTGTAAGTATCAAGAAGGACCGTTTCCTCACCATTTGTAACCACCACCAGTGGGATCTGATGCTCAGGATCCAATACCCGTGCCGCAGCCACGGCTGAGCGTTCCCTGGTTACCACCGAGCCGGGGGCGTAGCGCAGCAGCATAGTAGCCTTACCATCCACCCGGACAAGCAGGGTAATTTTCGAGACAACTTCTTCATCGTTAAATCGGGTTGTGATAGTTAAACGCAGTTCAATATCCGCTGCATTGTATCCCTTTTCTTCTTCCAGAAATTGAGCTATCCGTTCCGGCTCTTCTGCCTCATCCCGGCATCCTGTCGCTCTTTGAAATTCTCGCATTGCCCTAGTCTCGTATTATATTTATTTCCTTTAAATATCCAAATGGAGCACTAAAAAGTTTACTAAACATAGTGTAACACAAAAACTATTCAAGTTTTCTCTTTCCTCGCTTGTGAATAGCATGAAGCACACAACCGTACTATCTAAGAAGCCTCACGCCACAACTGCCCAGCCGAAGCTATCGCAGCAACAGAGTGCTCCCCCTGTAGAATATCCCTGCAATTCCACCGGTCATCAGACAGGCAAGAACAGCCGCAATAAGTGCCCTAAAAGCAACCTGACTGATCTCTTTTGCTTTTTCCGGGGCAATAGTTGTCACGGCACCCACAAAGATTGCAACGGAGGCAATATGGGTAAAACCGCACAGAGCGTAGGCCGCAATAACTGCGGAACGAGGATCCGAAAATGCGTTATCTGCCAGTAATCCGGCAAGATCCTGATAAGCAACCACCTCGGTGAGAACAAGTTTTTCTCCAATCAGACCGGCAACCAGCCCCACATCTGCCGGGGCAACGCCTAGCATCCAGGTAAGCGGATAAACAAGATACGTCAGGATTACCTTAAGAGATAGTCCGGAGAGCATCATTCCCAAGAGCATATCGACCAATGCGGTGAGACCAAGCACAGCAATAAGCAAGGCCGTTATCGAAAGAATAACCTTCACCCCATCATCGGCACCATAAATAAGAGTATTCATATGAAGTTCCTTAATTACCGGAGATACTGTTACGACAGTTACAGGCGTGGAGTTACATACACAATTGTCAAAAAAGCACGTACATAGAAAAGATCAGCAGCACTTGACCCTTTTAAAAAATTCCTCACGGCACATGTTTTCAATATCGAGAAGATGCTTAAAAGCGTCATTAAAATCCACCACCGCAACGGTAAATAAGCCATGTCCCCAAACGATGACGCCCCTTTTATCTTGAATTGCAGGGGGAAGGGTATGGCAGAGCCCGGTGGGGCCAGTGCCGACTTCTCCTGGAACAATTGGAATATCCTCAACGAATCGTTGTACCGAGCATTTAATATGGCATTGTCCACGATTGATACAATCCAGATCATTACAATCCATGGATAAAATAACGGCGAACTTTGGATGCCCGTGCAGGATGGCACAATTATCCGTGTTTTTATAGATTTCGTCATGGGCCACAAGTTCGCTGGAAGCGGTTATTCCTGCACAGGATGTCTCATCCATGGGGCATGGGTCGATGCAGCCAGCCAGTTCATCGAGTGAGCTGCCGGTCTGGCTGATATAAATGGTTTGGTCAAGGCGATAGGATATATTGCCAAAATATGAATCGACCAATCCATAGTCCACGGTAAAACGTCCGGCCTCAATAATTGCCCGATAGACCTGTTGTTCAGAACGAAAAGGACCAGCTTCTAATGCTGGCGATGTTCCGTGTGGCGAATCAAGCTGTACCACCACCTTGTCGAATGCCTGCTGCTGTTCTGTGGTGACCCTGCCCGCTCTACAGTCAGCCAGATAATCTGCAAAAAAGAGCACAAAAGCACTGAAACAGACGGAACTAAGGCTGACAAATGCCTGCTCGGGGCTAACGCTGCCAAAGGTGATCAGGCGGATACTATTTTCTGAGGCAACAACAACTGATTTACGTCTACGCAGTTGGGTGAGAATTGCTGCAGAGGTGAAATCCCTGATCACGGGCACATCATGGAGAAAGGTTCGTGTTTCGCAATCGCCTGGAGTGATGGTTTCGGGATAACGGCTGGTCAGAAAGTGAAAAATTTCAAGATAAGGCTCAACCGGTTCAATACAAATCAAAGAATTTATATTCATGCCGCCCAAAACCTGCTCTAATACCAGGATATCACTGCTCGATCGGTTCCAGATCACCTCATCATCCAGGCCACAAAGGAGCGGGCTTGCGGCAAGCCCTGCAGCGATTAACTTATCCGCATATTTCTCTAAGAGTTGTTCCATTCAAGCCCCAGTTCTTCCGCTTTTTCTTTTGTTGCCCTTCCCTCTTCATCAAGGCCTCGAATCCTGTAATAACGACCACGAGCCTCAAGAAAAGCTTCACGGTCAAGGGGGCGAACCTCTATGCCATTGCCACTTGTTCCCGCCTCGGTAAAAAAACGAATGGGCAGGTCATCATCTTTGGCCTCAAATCCGTTCAGGCTATTCATTAAACGCTCGTGATAATAGATACGCTCACCGATCTTTAACAGATCCTGAGCCGTAACAGCCATTCCGGTGACAGCATTGAATGCCCCGGCATACTCTTCAAGCCCTGCCCCCAAAAAGATAAATTTACAGGCAGTAAGTGAATCAACAACAGCATTTTGATCTTCTGCAATCTTAATTATTCTTGCCTTGCCACTAAAGCTGAATCGATCGGTGGCAACGGGTTTTCTTAAAATCTCATGACTCACTGGATAGGCCCGCAGGTGACATCCGCCACGGGTGGCAAGAGCATAGGCCAGAGACATGCCGTATGCCCCACGAGGATCATAGGCGGGTAACTCCAAGCCCTTAACACTCATGGAAGCCGTTTGTTGATTATGGCTTGAGGCGTAATGCAAAGAGCCCTTCCCAAGCGCTCTGCCAAGCTCAGTGGAACCCTGGCCGATTTCCTCAAGGAGTTCTACAAGTCGACCAGAAAGATCGGTAATGCCGGATATTTCCTTATAACAGGAAAGCGTTGCAGCAGCAGAAATTGTATCCATGCCATAGTGGTTGCAGAGCGTATTAGCCTGCATAACTAGATCCATATCCGTATTCTCAATTAGAGCAGTGAAATGAGACATGGTTTCAAACTCAGGCATGGAAGAGCCAACGTGATCTGCGCGTCCTATTTTTTTACAACGGATATGACAGCCCATACAACCATGCTTGCCAGGGTCATATCTCTTTTTATAGGCATGGGCATTGAGCTTTGAGGCCTGATCAAAATGGGTCCTGCGGAAGTTGTCCGTTGGCATCATACGCCGCGAATCCATCAGGTCATAAATGGATCCTGTACCAAAACAGGAAAACCCGTGCTGCCCCATAAGAATGGGAGATGCTGCTGTGAGTCTTAGAATTTCCTCACGTGCAGAGTGAAGTTTTTCACTGTCATGAACCCTTACTTTGCCACTGCCATGCACCGACAGATATTTGAGCTTTTTGGCTCCAAAACAGAGTCCGATACCGGATCGACCGGCAACATGATGTTTATCTACAACAAGGGACGCAAAGCAGACCCCATTTTCAGCAGCCGGACCGATGGTAGCAAGCGAGCCACGACCATCTGCCAAAGAGTTAAAAACAGATGCAGTATCTTTGCCCCAAAATTCTTCTGCTGACACTATCCGAACCTTGTCGTCTTCTATTTCAATACCGCACGGTCTCTCCGACTGACCGGTAATAATAATGCCATCCCATCCTGCCCGTTTTAACTGAAAGCCAAGACGGCCCCCCACGGAGGTATCCGCAATTGTTCCGGTAAGAGGTGACCTGGACATAACGGTTGAACGACCGGAGGTAGGAGCTGCTGTGCCGACCAGAGGACCGGTAAAAACAAGCAGTGGCATGCGTGGATGATTCCAGGGAAGAGTCACCTTGGGCCTCAGAAAATACCCGGCAAGCCCTTTGCCGCCTATGTACGTATGATAAATTTCAGTCTCTGGCCTGACAACATTAACGGAGGCGAGATCGAGATCAATATGGAGGATTTTTCCGGTCCAGCCGTTTGGAGAAGTACACACGATATTTTTTATCCAGGCAGTAGAAGATGGATTTTCAGTTTCTATCTACCACAAACATAATCTATTACTATAAGCCTATCAACCTGTGTCCAAATCTCTACCTTATTACGTACAAAGCTCAGCTATTTTTCTCTTCATCCCCATACTCTCTTGTGATTCTTCTGTTTTATCAGATTATTATGTCTTTACTCTATAAAGCTGGCTGAGTTTCAATCTTTGACATTTGACATCGATCATTCCTTGAACTAAGCCATAATATATGGGAGACGACAAACAGCCCCACTATCCTTAGCATCAACAGGGGATCGTACATGTGAATTTCTTCCTGCTCATTTAACAGTAACAGAGTCGTTCACCCTCACAACCAATCGACATGGAACAGCTACCAACCACCTATGCCGGGCGAATTCTTACAGGTGCCTACAGCCGCACCCTGCAGGAACGAACTCTTTCCGCCATCCAGGCATCCGACACATTTGATACCTGCAGCTTTACTATGATGCCCTACATTACCGCCTGGAACCAGGAGGATAATACTATCTGGTATGAGTTTATGGGCAAGCAACTCCTGGATCTGCTGGATACAACCACCGAAAACATTTCCAAAGTTTTCAGAGACTCCATTCAGGATCAGCGATTATTCCACTATAGCGATCCGTCGCAATCAACGGTGGAAGAAGAGATCATAACTCGCAACCAGATTTCCAATAAACGCCAAGACCTACGAAAAAACGTCCAGGATAACAAAAAGGTAGAAGCTGTATACCAGGTCGCAACCCCTTCCGGAAAAATCATCTGGCTTAAAGATCAGGGAAAGGTAGAACTTTTCCCAGGTGATAGCATCGTATTGACCTTTGGATGCCTCACCGATATCACCAAGGAAATGGAGCAAAAATTATTCCTGGAAAAAGTAGGCTATTTTGATGACCTCACAGGTCTTCCCAAAAGAAACATTCTGGAGAAGATCTTTGAGATTCGAACAGGTGAAAGAAACAGAGGCTATATTGACGAATTTTCCATTCTTATGATAGATATAGATCATTTCAAAATGGTCAATGACACTCATGGCCATCAGGCTGGCGACTTTATCCTTAAAGAACTGGCATCACTGATGCTTTCACTCAAGCGAAAGGAAGAAAATATCGGCCGCTATGGTGGAGAAGAGTTTTATGGCATGTGCCGGGGAAACAATCAGTGCGGTGTGAAATTTGCGGAAAGAATACGTCAAAACGTTGCAGATCACCTTTTTTCCTACAACGGTATCGATATCAGTATTACCATATCCGTTGGAGTGGGCTCTACAGAAGAGATGGCTCAGGACTCTATGAGCGAGCTCCTTGGTCTTGCTGACAAATATTTGTATCAGGCTAAACACCAGGGAAGAAATAGAGTCGTCGGAACAGAGTAAGAGCAACAATCACTTTTTGCTTTTCTACGCGTCCCTTTCACCACAGGTTGGCAGCGTCCGGGTGATCAGAACATTGCACTGTTCCTGGGCCTGGGAAAATAAAAGGGATGGAAAAGAATGGGAATGTTTGAGACAAGCACTATAAATAACAGACTTTTTATCTTCTTCTGTCTTCTCCTCTGTTGAACGACTTCTTCTCTAGATGCTCTTTCCTCTACTACTTTTGTTCCATTGGCAATGGAAGAAGCTCAAGTTTTATTTAAACTGCCTCCACTCTTCAGCAATGAATTCATTTTCTCTGTTATAAAATCTAACTTTCAAAAACAACAACCAACATCTATTGATTTTACCACTAGGTCAAAGGTTCTGGAAAAAGTCAGGCGAAGAAATTGATCTGGTGCCGGAGCGTGGCCAAAAGAAACTGGCCTTTTAGTTTAAGGCCTCCATATCATCTAAAGTTTCACACGGTTCTAAAGGAACCCATGAAGTACTTCAGCCCGAATACACCAAGATTGACTTCCGGGGGAAGCAATACTAATATATACTTATTAATACCCCTTAAAAGGAGTTCATATGCCCACCACAGCTGTTGCCATCAAAATCGATCAGAAGACAAAAGAGCGGTACAAAAATCTTGCACAAATAAAAGATCGTTCAGCCCATTGGATGATGCGTGAAGCTATTAAGCAATATGTTGACAGAGAAGAAAAACGAGAATCCTTTCGTCAAGACGCAGTGAACTCCTGGAACGAGTATCAGGAAACGGGACTTCATGCAACAGGTGATGAGGTGATAAAATGGCTCAATACTTGGGGATCAGATGACGAGAAGGATGCCCCCGAATGCCATCAGTGAAATTTGCAACTGGTGCTTTACGTGATCTCGCGCGGTTGCACGCTTTTCTGCAACACAAAAACCCCATAGCAAGTCAAAAAGCTGCTGCAATAATCATTCAATCAGTTCAGATTCTAGAACAACACCCGCAAATTGGTCAGCCGATGAAAGAGATGAATCCGGAATACAGAGAGTTAGTAATAGGCTTTGGCCACTACGGATATGTGGTCTTATATCGGCTGGATGGCGATGCAGTAATTATTGTTGCCATCCGCCATCAACTGGAAGCTGGTTATAGCTCCGACTAGAGTATAAAAAAAATTCCGAATCTATCTTCCCCAGTATCTTTCAACATGATCACAGGTGTAACAACTTACCTACTGTAGAAATGGCTTTTTCGCTTACTGCCTTTCCAATTATTGACAATGCATTCCACTTTGGAGACAAACCAAGCCAAACCCCAGATAAGCACGCCATCTCAGCACCTTAGAACTTTAGCATTAAAACCCCTCAGAGGAAAAGAGTCAAATGAGTTATAAAGACAAAGAGCTTTGCAGGATAAGAACAATAACGACATTTTTGTCCCTAGATAAAGACAAACAGAGCTGGAAGAAAGAATTGCTAAAAGCATCACAACTCTGCTCTACGTTATCAAAAGAATTCCAGGATAACGACTATTCAGTTCAGTCGCTCAGGATTGTCACGAATCCATTTGGAGAGTATCTCAATACGGATAGTCTGGAAAAGGCAAGATCTGACCTGACATATCTCAGCAAACTCCTACACTCTTCAGATATGCCCGCAATTCGACTGCGGTTTGCCATCGGAGAAGCCAGAACAAAAAATGAAATAGAACTATTACCTGAACTGGTCAAAGAATTTGAAGACCTGTGCAACGTATGTGTCAATGTAGGTCTGGATAAGTTTGGCTTTCTAAACAATGAGTTAATACAACATTCAGCGAACGCGATAGTAAAGATCAGTAAAATTACTCCACGGGGAGAGGGGAATTTTAATTTCACAGTAAACTTCAACTGTAACCCGTTAATACCCTACTTTCCTGCCAGTTATCACAGAAATGAACGTGGAAACTGCTTTGTCATCGGCCTTGAAACCCCGGACTTACTCGTTAGCGTTCTGAAAGAATTCAATCACAATACAAGCTCTGAACGTCATGGCGATCTGTTTAAAGGCTATCACGATGTTATGAGTAGAGCTCTTCAATATCATATATCGAATATCAATAATTTAATTACTAGAACAAATAGTGATAGTTCTTTTACCTTCTCCGGGTTTGACAGTTCCGCCGCACCTTCAAGAAATTGTACGAGTATGGTCGAGGTCTATGAACAGATGGGTGTGGAGTATTTTGGTGCATCGGGTACCGTTGAGGCATCATCACTATTAACCAATGTTTTCAAATCCATTCAAGATGTTGAGCTGGTCGGATTTTCAGGGCTTATGCTCGCACTCACTGAAGATACCGGGCTTGCCCAGGGAAGTATCAACTCTCACTTTGACATCCGTTCGTTGCTGACATACAGTGCAGTTTGTGGGATTGGTCTTGATACCGTACCAATCCCGGGTGACACCCCCATAGATAAGATATCAGCACTCATGAGAGATACCGGTACAATGGCTTACCGACTAAACAAACCTTTAACCGTTCGCCTGTTTCCTGTGCCAGGATTAAGTGCTGGTGATATGACGGCTTTTGAAAGTGATGACCTGTGTAACTGTTCAGTTCTTGCTGTCCCATAACTCTGACAAGTGCAAATCGGATAGACACTTACTTCCTTTGAAGGACCACTCAAAGTTGTGCGATATATGCGCATGCTCTGGTAGCTCAACGTCTTCAGCTATGTGTCCGTCCCCAACTCTTGCTAACCATAACTTAAATGGCGCGACTTTAGGGGATAGTAATTTGAAGTGGAACCTGTACGATTCTGTATTTCAGTGGTTGGCAGAGAAAGAATATATGTGTACATTATGCCATTTATGGGCCAAAGATTCAGTAGTCATGTGCTCTCCAGCGCATGATCGGATCGTGCTTTTTTTAGTAATACCGCTTATTTCAAATAACGAGGTTAAAAATGAAAAAAATGTATTCGACACTAAAAAACGGTTTCTCTTTTCTTGTTCTGGCAATTGCTTGTTTTTCCATTCTCTCTGGCACCAGCAGTGCCGCAGAAATTAAAATTGGAGCTATTCTGGCTCAAACAGGGCCAGCAGCCTTCCTTGGCGGGCCTGAAGAAAAATCATTAAGCATGCTTGTTGATTCTATTAACGCCAAAGGCGGAATCAATGGTCATACCATTAAACTCATTCTCAAGGATTCTGGAGCTGACCCTGCAAAGGCAATTTCTTTCACCCGGCAGCTTATTGAAGAGGAAAAAGTTTTTGCCATTATCGGCCCATCAACCAGCGGCGAAACGCTGAAGATTAAGTCCACCTGTGAAAAAAGCAAAACAATCCTTATTTCCTGTGCATCGGCTGAACTTATTGTAAATCCTGTTTTACCCTATGTGTTTAAAACAGCTCCAAGCGATTCCTACGCTGCCCGAAAAATCTTTATGACAATGAACAGCATGAATATTTCAAAAATTGCTGTGGTAACCGGTAATACCGGCTTTGGAAAAGCTGGAAAAGGACAGCTTAAAAAATTAGCTCCTGAATATGGTATAACTCTTGTTGAAACTGAAACATACGATAAGAAAGCCACTGATTTAACGGCTCTTGTCACCAAGATAAAATCCAACCCCGAAGTCCAGGCGGTATTAAACTGGTCAATTGTACCGGCACAATCAATAATTGCCAAAAATATCCGTCAAATCGGATGGGACGTTCCGCTCTTTCAGAGTCATGGCTTTGCAAACATCAAATATGTTCAAGCAGCTGGTGCAGCTGCTGAAGGAATCATCTTTCCCGCCAGCACAGTTATTGCCGCAAAAGATCTACCTTCAGGCCCGGTCAAAGATTTTCTAATGTCCTACAAGACTGCCTACGAATCAAAATATGGAGAGGATATCTCCACCTTTGGCGGCCATTCCTACGATGCCATGCTTATTCTGGCTAAAGCAATTGAAACAGCCGGTCCAGATAGAGCCAAGGCTCGAACTGCCATAGAAGAAATCCAGGGATTTACCGGAACAGCTGGTGAATTTAACTTTTCAAGTACCGACCACAATGGCCTGGGAATTGACGCCTTTACCATGTTTATTGTTAAAGACGGGCAATTCGTTATGATGGCCAAGTAATCATCATGTAAGGCTCTCGTGATTTTTTTTCACGGGAGCCATACACCCCTCAAAAGATGATCCGGCAAGCCGCCGACACTCCCCCCACAACAAACCCATCCTGCTAGCAATGCAAAGCCACACTCTTTATGACGATCAACTGTTTTCTGATACGAAAATAGATTGCATGCTAAAAATAACGGATACGGAATTTTCTAACTGCAGATTTAAGAATTGTAAATTATTTAAAATCTCTTTTTTTGATTGTATCTTCGAAAACTGCGTGTTCGATAACTGTGATTTAGCCTCAGCGACCATAAGATATAGCTCTTTTAGAGATGTGACATTTATTGACACAAAACTAACCGGTATTCAATGGGCTGATGCCTCTATTCCCCTTGATGTCCATTTTAAACAATGTCTCTTAAATTATTCTAGCTTTATTGGTGTAGATCTGCGAAATACAGATATAGTAAAATGTCAGGTGAAAGAGGCCGATTTTTCAGAGGCGAACCTGTTAAAGACAAATTGCAGCCACTCCGATTTTGCAGGAGCGAGATTTATGAATACAAATTTGACCCGCGCCGATTTCACCAATGCCACCAATTATTCCATCCATCCACATGGGAATACCCTGTGTAAAACAAAGTTTTCCCTCCCGGAGGCCTTATCCCTGTTAGATGTCTTTGATATAATACTAACATAACAGCATCAGTCTACCTCCTCTTGCCAACGGGTGAATGACATTCCTCTATTTTTTATATTGTTCCACACTGTTACATTCCACTTTTTATGAAAAAAATAAGATTTTATTTTAGGCCATATGAAACCGACAGAAAGTCATAACAAGTTAACCTCTGGCCGCAAAGAACTCTTTTCAGAGCTTGTAACGTCAGCCCTTGCAGGAGACAGAAATTCCTTCGGAGAAGCTTCCGAGATATTGCAGGGCGGCCTTCTCCGCCGAGCCAAATCCCTCCTCAACAATGCAGATACCGCACAGGATGCAGTGCAGGAGACATTGCTCGTTGGTTATCAAAAATTGCCGACACTTCGTGACCATCATAAATTTTCTTCATGGATGTACTCCATCCTTGACTCACAATGTTTTCGCATAATAAAACGCAATGAAAAAGACAGCTGCCTAACAGGATTATTAGAAGAAAAACTTGTAGCCCCAAAAGCGTTTGACCCGGAAAATGCATACGAAAAAATCTGTTTTAACGCAACCTTAGACAGGGCCATCGCAGATCTTTCCCCAACTCTTCAGTTGAGCTGCAATCTCTATTATCGTGCAGGATATTCCATTGCTGAAATTGCGGACCGTTTGGAGATCCGCCCCGGGACCATAAAAAAACGCATCCATGATGTCCAGCCACTGCTGGCAAAAGCTTTTGCTAACTACACAGGCAAAAGGGCAATAAAGATAGGGTTCCTTCCCATATCAGATCACCTGCTTGGCATGGTGGCCAATCGCCTTCAATTCAATTGTCGGGTGAATATCCAAATGCAACGATTCCTCTCCTGGCAGGCCTTAACGGAGGCTCTACGGAATGGTCATATCCATGGAGCCTTTATCATGGCCCCACTTGCCATGCACTTGTATATGTCAGGAATTCCGCTATTCTATATTTTAGATGCACATCATGGCGGCAGTTCACTGGTCACATCCGTATCCAGTCTTCAGGGGAAAAGAATTGGGATACCTGGTGATTTTTCAACCCATAAAGCACTCCTGCATCCATTATCGCAGAACTTTTCCCAAATACCTGAAAAAGTAGACACCATCAATATCGATCCTTCCTATGTTATTCGATCATTACAAAATAATTTAATAGACGCATTCTTCTGCGCTGAGCCGTGGGGGACAAAATGTGAAACTGAAGGAAATGCTAAAATCATTATTCGCTCAAATGATATCTTACAAGATCATCCCTGCTGTATTTTTGCAGTGCGACAGGAGTTTGCAGCAGAACATAGTGAATGCCTCAGAAACTACGTGGCTGCGCTGCTGAAAGCTCGTGATCGTATTATTGCTGATCCAATGTTCGCCGCGCAGGCACAGGCAGATTGCACCGGCATTAATCCACAACTGGCATTAAAAGTCATTGAGGATAAAAACATCTCCTTTAATAACCTCAAACCGGATACGAATCGTCTTTTCGACTTTGTGCAATCAACAATGGACAGCGGTGTCTACCCCTCTTGCTGCGACCTCAACGAATTCGTGTGTACTGACTATTTTTAAATAGCTAACTGCAGCCTCCACATCACCATACCTTTTCATATAAAACCTAATAGTTCCCTACATAACTGCAAAGAACTCTTTCTGAGTTTTTGTAAGTTTAGGAAGAAATCTGTATTTTTTTTAATTTCCAGGTAACTTTTTCCTCTCCCCGGTGCTCTTACTTCATAGAGACACAAAAACAGTTTTTCAAAGCAAGTTCCTTTTTTACACAGGGAAAAAGAAAAATGGCCATTAGTCCTGAAGCGCATATTTATGAAGTTGCTGACCTCTGTAGCAAAAAATGGACAATGTTAAGGGAACGTCCCTTTGCTTTCCTTCTTTCCGCTTTTGCCGGAGGTGCATTTGTTAGTTTTGGGGCCATGTTGGCACTATCAGTGTCTGCAGGTGTTCCTGAAAATCTGGCACCTGGGCTTGCCAACCTGCTTATGGGGATGGTCTTTGCTTTTTCCCTAGTCATCATCATGTTTAGCAATATGACACTGGTGACAGCGGATATGGCCTATGGCTTGGTAGGTGTTTTCCAGAGCCGTATTTCCTGGAAACAATTTTTTTGGGGGATATTTGTCGGGTATGTGGGGAACTGCATAGGATCCGTGTTGTTTCTTTGGATTATGAGCCAGGGTGGAGGGTATCATGCAATGCCATGGTTACTGAGAGCCCACGAAATCGGAGTTGCAAAAACCGGTGAAACAGCGGCTGAAATATTCACCATGGGCATTATTTGTACCTGGACACTGCAATCTGCCGCTATTCTTTTTATGAAAACCCGTGATGATATTTCAAAAATCGTCATTACTGCGTATGGCCCTCTGGCCTTTGTCGCAGGAATGAATGAACATTGTATAGCGAATATTGGTTTTCTGGCAGTCCCTCTCTTTCAGCAAGATATATATCTGGCTGCCGTTGCGAACATGGAAAATGTGACTCCTGTAATACTGCATTGGGGTTTTGGTCAGTTTGGCTGGGCTCATAATCAACTCTACACTGTTATGGGGAATGCTATTGGTGGTACACTATTTGTAGCAGTTGTCTTCCAGCTGGTAGTCGATCCTGCTAAATTAATGGCGCTCTATCGTAAACAAAAAAAACAATATACATATAAGGAGAAAGCATGAATTTTGATTACAGTCCTGTCAATCCATGGATATGGATGACAAGTGCAGGTGCCTGGGCTTTGGTTATTTTCGTTGTCAACAGATACCGAAGAAAATTTCATCTCTCCGATGAATTACACCAGGATAAGTAGAAATCTTTTGATGAATCCTCATTTCATTTCAGTAATGAGTCAACTTAACAGAGGGAGAAGGTTATGTACGAAGATGGATGGATTCCGACTGTTTGTTATCAATGCAAGGCTGAATGTAGTATTTTAGCTCATGTAAAAGATGGTGTTGTCTGCGAAGTAAAAGGAAACCCGAGGGCACGTGGAAAGATGTGTGTCAAGGGAATGGCTGGAATTACTTCTCTGTATTCAAAAGAACGGCTGACACATCCCATGAAACGTGTAGGAGAGCGTGGAGAAGGAAAGTTTGAAAAAATCAGCTGGGATGAGGCCATGGAAATGATGGAGTCCAAGCTGAGAGCCCTCCATGAAAAAGGAGAGGGACATAAATTCACCTATTCAATGTTTCCTCATTCTGCCACAGATCCTAAATGGCGTTTTATGAATGCCTATGGAGGATTTATTACAACCGGCTTACCGCACTGCGATTCAGCTAAAATAATGTCCCATCTGCACGCTTTTGGCTGTTTTCCCAATCATCATATTGCTCCGATTTATTATTCAGTGCCAAAGGGTGGTTTGATGATTATGGCCGGCAGGCATCCGTTTGGATGTATGGATGATGCCTCCGTGGCTCGTGATATTCTTGATGCCAAAGAACGGGGTGCCAAACTCATAGTTATTGATCCTATTTTCAGAACTGAAGCAGCAAAAGCAGACTGGTGGATCCCCATAAAACCTGGTGGCGATGCATCCTTTTTCCTTGGAGTCTGTAATTACCTGATTGAAAATGATTTGTACAATAAAGATTTTTGTGAGAAGTGGGTTCGGGAAGGCGATATGGATAACATAAAATCCTATATTGCAGATAAGACTCCTGAGAAAATGAGTGCCATATGCGAAGTTCCCGCTGCGGATATAATAAAACTTGCCAAAATGGTTGCCGAGGCACCTTCTGCCTGTATCGATGCCTTTAAATCAATTATGTACGGTAACGCCATGGATTGGGGCCACGTCTGGTCCATTTTCCTTGTTATAACCGGGAACTTAGACAATCCTGGCGGACAACCTCTACCTGAACTAACACCAATGGCTCCTGTGGAACCGATTCCTACAGGACCGGATTTAAAGGAATTAGGGTATCATCGAACCGGCCCCAACCGAGAAAAGTTTGATAACTATAATTTTATTATGCAACCAACCTGGTACGCCCCTCAGGCGATAAAAGAAGGGAATCTCAAGATTTTCTTTGCAACAGAATGTAATCCGGCCCTCAGTGAAATGGGTTCTTCTGTTTGGAGAGACGCTGTCACCTTGAAAGATGACGATGGGAATTACATGCTGGATTTTTTCATGGTTTCAGAAATCCTTCCATCAGAAACCATGAAATGGGCTGATCTTGTTTTACCTGATCAAACCAACTACGAGCGTTGGGAACTGCTTTATATGCCTTGGTGGTATAATTATAGCCATGGCGCAGCAATCTGTCGGCCGGTTGTTAAACCTGTGGGTGAAGCTAGGCATACGAACAATGTCATTATTGATCTTGGGAAAAAGATGTTCCCCGAATATTTTGCCTTCAAGGATGATGTTGAGTATTACGACATCGAACTGGCAGGTGTAGGGATGTCCATACAAAAGCTCCTTGATAACGGAGGGATGTGGAACACCGGTGCCGCAGGATTTTACAAATATAAGGATAGTGGGAAGTTTGGCACACCATCAGGGAAAATCGAGCTCGAATTTCAAATGTATGCAAATATCGGCAAGGAATGGCCTGACCCTGCAATGCCGGTGGAATTCAAAGTAGATGAAGAAAAATTTCCGTTTATACTAGTGAATATTCGGTCCATGTTTATGAACAATACCGGAGCCTGGTCCCATAATAATGCCCAGTTACGAGATCCTGTATCGGGTGTAGATAGCAATCCAATAATGATAAATCCACTGGATGCCAAAAAGCTTAATATAAATGATGGGGATACGGTTTCCATGGAATCGTCAACCGCAACAGCGAGTTCCATTGTCCAACTTACTGAAAAGATAAAACCTGGTTGTGTAGGAATTATCCACGGTTTTGGTCAGACAGTTGGCAAGGTTGCGACACAAAGTGGACCATGGATTAACGATAATGACCTCATTGCAGATGCGGGTTCACATCTTGATCAGCAGGATTTATGCGGCGGCGAGGCTCATGTATCCACGCGAGTTAACATATACAAGTAAGAGGGGCTTAGAATGAAACAGTTAAGTATAATGGTGGATATGGATCGTTGCATTGGATGCAAAACCTGCGTGGTTGCCTGTCGAAATCACCATGGTCTCGTTGATCATCGCAATGATATGCCGGGCGAGATCCCATACTATATCAAGGTTGAATCGAAGAGTGAGGGTACTTTCCCTGATTTGACAGAGGATTTCTGGGTTTCTCCCTGTAAACATTGCAAAACTGCTCCATGTGCTACGGCATGCGAATCCGGGGCAATCAGAAAGGATAAGCAGACAGGAATCGTTTTGATTGATAAAGATTTATGTGTAGGAGCACAAAAATGTATCGAAAAATGTCCTTATGGCGTTATCCAGTTTAATAAGGCAAAAAACTATGCCCACAAATGCAATATGTGTTTTGACAGGGTGATTCATGGACAGGAACCTGTCTGTGTTGAAGCTTGTATCACAGATGCGTTGAGCTTTGGTGAAAAAGAAATCCTCAAAATGAGGGCAGAGGCAAAAGGCAAAGAGATAGTGAAGAAGATGAGCAGTCAATCGATTATATACGTTAAATCGGCTACTCAATAAGAAAGATCAAGACTACAATACTAATCCGAACAAGACGTTTCTTGCTCGGATTAGTTTGTCAGTCTTGCTGTTCATTGGCGTTACCCTTCCCTGTTCATCCCAACTTCTTACGCAATTCAGATTCCCAGTTGTATTCATTCCCCCACAACCGGTCCGCAACAAAAAGGTGTATAATTAAAGCTCATCTGGTATCCTTCTTTTGACGGATCTGGCTATCCTCCCGTTCTTTTTTTGTAGTAACATAAGCAAAAAAGCCTCCATTCCGGTTTGAACTCTCTTCAATACTCTCACGTTGGAGGACAATGCATATGCAAAATTGGCGTCAGCAGCAGAAAAACCTTGAAATCAAAGCAAAAAACCTACATCGTTTTATAGAAGCTGGATCGCGGATTTTCATAGGAACCGGCTGCAGTGAGCCGGTCAGGCTCACGGAACAATTAGCTCAAAACAAACACCGGTTCAATGATTGTGAGATCGTCCACTTTCTCACCTTGTCGGATAATAAATTTTTTGATGATCTGGAGCCCTCACTCTACAGGCATCAGGCCCTCTTTGTCGGCAGTTCAATACGCAAGGCGGTCAACGAAGGCAAGGCAGACTATATCCCGATCTCTTTGTCAGATATCCCTCATCTCATCCAATCGGGACGGCTCCGAATTGATGTGGCACTCCTTCAGGTAAGCCCGCCTGACAAGCATGGCTTTTGTTCTCTTGGGATAAATGTCGATATCAATCGAACCGTGTTTGAACACTCAAAAATGGTTATTGCCCAGATTAATCCGGCAATGCCAAGAACCAGTGGTGATTCCTTTGTTCGTTTCGATGAGATTGATCACTTTATCTATGACGAGACAGATCTTTTAGAATTTAGATATCCGGAGCCCGATGAGCTCACCAGAAAAATCGGAAAATATTGTGCAAGGATCATCGAAAACGGTTCAACTCTGCAGTTTGGTATTGGGAGTATTCCAAATGCGGTGTTGATGTATCTTTCCGATAAGAAGGATCTTTCGGTGTACAGCGAAGTCATCTCAGACTCGATCATAGAATTAATTGAATCCGGTGTGATTAACTGCCGTAAAAGTTATCGCCCCCATATCCTCACTTCCTTTGCAATGGGCACCCGTCGACTGTATGACTATGTGAATGAAAACCCATTTATCGAATTCCAATCCACCGAAACCATCAATAACATTTTCAATATTGCCAAAAACACCAAGCAACTCTCCATCAATGCCGCTCTGTCCGTTTCAGTCACCGGCCAGGTCAACTCCGATAGTATCGGAGCAGAAATATACAGTGGCGTCGGAGGCCAGCTTGATTTTTCCCGGGGAGCCGCTCTTTCTAAAGGCGGTAAACCGATCATCTGTCTTCCCAGCATTACCGCCGACGGCCAGAAATCACGGATTGTGGTTACCCTGGCCGCCGGTGCAGGGGTTGTTATCCCCAGAAGTGAAGTACACTACGTTATAACCGAATGGGGAGTTGCCTTTCTCCATGGTAAATCCATTCGTAATCGGGTTTTACAGATGATTGGTATCGCCCATCCCAAGTTCAGAAAAGAACTCCTCGAGCAGGCCAAAGAACTACATTTCGTCTATCAGGATCAAATGCTTCCCCTGACTCAGGATGGTGTGGTTATCCTCTATCCGGAAGAATACGAATGGCACTATAGAACGCCCAAAGATGATGACATTTTTTTCCGTCCAGTAAAAAACACAGACGAACGCATGTTGCAGGAACTGTACTATACGCTTGACCCGGAGGACAGACGCTTCAGATTTTTCTCGCCCAAGAATACTTTCTCCCACCGGGAAACTCAAACAGCAGTCAATGTGGATTACGAATCTGTCTTTGCCATAGTTGGTATCATAGGAGATGAGGATAATGAAGAAATCGTTTCCATCGCAACATACTATCTGAACCGTTCCAGTAATGTGGCGGAAATTGCCTTTACCGTTGCCAAAGAGCACAGAAATAAAGGCCTGAGTCGACATATGCTGAACAAATTGATTGATATAGCAAAAGAAAAGCGAATCAGTGGGTTTATGGGGGAAGTGTTACGTATGAATGATCCGATGCTCCATCTCCTAAAAACTTCTCCCTATGTTATCACCTTTGCATCAGAGGGTGACACTTTCTCTTTTCATTTCAAATTCAGCGAGAAGAAATAACCTCCAAAAACAGATTTATTTAGGGGATAATGGGCACCACGCCATTCTTCCTCTTCCTCTCCCGCCTGTCACCACCCACAATCAGCTGACGAGTTTCAGGCGAAGTTATCCAATTTTTCGTCGTCGACATGAACACCACTGCTCATTTTGACTCCTCAATTGAATTTTCTTCAAATCTATCCAACCACGTTCCACTTTCATTTTTAACCTGTCATTTCCATATTTTTTGAGCGTGTCAAATATAAATGCCACCCGACATCGGTCAACATATCACCCAATGTCCAATGACAATTCACTTCCATCATTATAGAAAAAAAGTAGGCGCAACATAAAAACCTTTACGAGGAGAGATACTCATGAGGAAAAAACAAACACTTTTTTCAATCCTATTCACGTTGATCACCCTAACGGTCACAAGCCAACCTGCAATGAGCTACGATTCAAGACATAATCAGAATGGTACAGCAGCGAGGGGGGACCGTGGCCAGGTAATCGGACTCAACACTGAAGCCGTAATACTTGGGGCTTCAATTGGTGCTCTAATCAGTTCTCAGTTAGGATACTATCCAACTCGGCAATATGCACCGCCTCCTCGGCCACACCTTTACTCTCGTCCGCAGCTAAGGGTACCGGCACCATTTTTCGATCACAGGCCTGTTGTCTACAGGCCTCAACCACGGCACTATCAAAATAAAAGGAAGCATTGGAAACGTCACAGTGGGAGAGGTCGGTGGTAAAGCTGAGGATAAGCCAACGTCAATTCAAGAGCAGGCACTCTATCATTAATATCCTAATAAATTATACTGTTACGCTATCCGAATAAAAGGACATTGGGACAGCAGTGCCTTGAGTTGTTGAGAAGTGTTTATCTTTGGTTCCTGTTACTCAATGTGAAATCGGCCATTGAGTACCTTAACGTGCAGATCAGCAATACGTTTGATTTGATCCTGATAATGGGAAACCATAATCAACGTACACTGCGACTTTAGAGAAAGCAATAATTCCTCAATGGCAGCACTTGCCTCAGGGTCAAGGGAAGAAGTGGGCTCATCAAGTAACAGAACTTCCGGATTCAGAACAAGTGCTCTTGCCAGGCAAAGTCTTTGTTGTTGACCACCTGAAAGTAAGCGGCCGTCATCGTCCAGGCGATCTTTGACCTCATCCCAGAGGCACACTTGTTTGAGTACGGATTCCACGCTTTCCTTGATCCGGCTTTTATCGTTTATATGTGCCAAGCGCAGGGGAAAAGCTGCATTTTTATAAATGGACATTGGCAGCGGGTTTGGCTGTTGGAAAACCATACCCACCTTACGGCGCAATTCACGCACAGGAATGCTTGGGTCGTGAATATTTTTGAGCTGACCATCGAGCGCCATTGTGACATTTCCTGAAATGCTGCAACCATCAATTTCTTCCCACAGTCTGTTCAAGGTCATAAGAAAGGTAGACTTACCAGATCCTGAGGGACCAGTGATCGCAGTAATTTGATTTGCAGGGAGTTGCAGGTTGATATCGTGCAGTACCTGCTTTCCACGATAATAAAAACAAAGTGATTGGGTTTTGATTTTCATGGGAGCTTCCATAGTGATCACCTGTACAGGAGCATAGTTGTTAGTCGTCGTTGTATCCATAAAGCGGAAATAAGAAGTCCGGTGCAGAGAATCAGGAGTATGATGGCAGCTCCAAAGCCTTGGGCTAGCTCATCAGGACCATTGTATTGCGACGAAATATAGTAGATATAAAACGGTAGGGCTTCATACTGACCGAAAATAGAATGGGGAACACCGGCTGTTGCAACAGCGCCTGTCAGCATGATTACAGCTGTGTCTTCCGCACATCGGCCGGTTGCCAGCATAATGCCTGAAATAATGTCTGAGATGGCGTTGGGCAGCAGTACCAGAGTGATGTTCTGTAAACGTGACGCACCAAGTACGGGAGCTGTTTTTCGTATGACCGGATCGACTGTCTCAAGAGCTGTTTGCGTGGTCCGAATAAGATAAGGAAGAACCAGTAAGGCCAAAGAGAGACAGGAGACCAGGAGGCAGGTGGCGATCTGTCCCTGAAAATGGCGATTGAGGAAGATGGTTAATAGCAGTCCAGCCAGCCCGATAATTATGGACGGCACCCCGGCCAGGATATCAAAAAGCAGGTTGAACAATGATTTTATTGCACCACTGCAATACTCTGCCATATAGATTCCTCCTGCAATACCAACTGGTATGGCAATGAACATCGAGCCGATAATGAGAAGCAGTGTGCCGGCAATGGCAGGGAAAATCCCGTCAAAGACCTGTCGTTTGAGCAATAGAGCATCTAAAGCTGCCGTTTCGCCGAAGATCAGGCTTACGTTGAGTGAACTACCACCCCTGTACACCAGGTAAGCAACAAGAAAGAGTAGTGCGGTGATCAGCAGGAGACCAGCGAACCATGAGAGAATGGTTATGCAATCTTCAAAAAGCTTGCGCATCATTTTCTCCCTGAAAAATAAGCAGTGGACATGCGAAAGAGCATCATCAGGACAGCTGTAAGAATGTACAGAAAAAGCCCGCAGACAAAAACTGACTTGAATTCCATGGAGTCAAAGTCAAAGGCCATGACCAGGGCAATATGAGCGGTAAGGGTTCTGGCAGATTCAGTCACAGATTCTGGAACTCCGATACTGTTTCCAGCAAGCATCAAACTGACCATGGTATCCCCCATTGCCCGTCCGAACCCCAGAAGAACACCATTGACAACCCCTGGCCACGCCTGGGGAAGTATTACATAGAGGAGTTTCTGCGTTTCACTGCCACCGAGGGCATCTGTTGCAAGAGTATAGGCGGTCGATACCCTGGTAAAGCTGTTCACAAAAAAGAGTATCATGGTTGGTGCTATGACCATTGCCAGCACAGGGGTGGCAGTGAGAATAGTCATTCCAGTTCCATGGCCGATCAGGTTGCGCATGAGTGGTACCAGAAGAAAGAGAGCGGCAAAACTATACACAACAGTGGGGATACCAGTCATCACCCTGATCACGGCCAACAAAAAGCCTCGCAAACGAACCGGTGCCAAGGATGTGATGATAAAACTACAGCCAAGGCTTATGGGAAAGGCGATCGCCATGCTGAGGAGAGCCAGAAGCAAGCTGGTTTTCAGCATTGGATAAATGCCGTACAGCCCTTTGGCAGGTGCCCAGGGAGAAAACAACAGGTCTGTTAATTGACCGGACTGCAGCAGAGGCAGCCCGAAGAGAAAGAGGAAACAAAAAACAGCGACGGTGAGTAGTCCACTGATAACCGCCGCTGCCAGAAACAAGTGCTCGCTGACCGAATAGGCCCGATGCGTCATCGTACTGGGATAAACCCTTTGTCAGCAACAATCTTTTGACCTGTGGGGCTCATGATAAAATCCAGAAACAGTTTGGAAAGTCCTGATGCTTCTCCCTTGGTCAAACTGTACAAGCCACGAGAGACCTTGTATTCGCCGCTGCGAACAGTATCCAGGGTGGGCGTTACGCCATCAAGAGTCAAAGGTGTCACGGAACTGTCAATGTGACCTACTGAAACGAAGCCGATGGCAAATGGATCACCGGCAACAGCAGTTTTCATAGCACCATTGGAAACTACCACATTGGCCTTGACTGAAATGTCACCCTTTGCCAGTGCTTTTTTCCAAAAAACTTTTCGTGTACCGCTGGCTTCATCACGGGTGTACAGATTGATCTCACGGTTAACCCCGCCGACCTCATTCCAGTTATTGACTTTGCCGGAATAGATATCCTGCAATTGGGCACTGGTGAGTGACTGGACGTTGTTTTTCGGGTGGACCACTGTACCAACACCGTCAACAGCCCACTTCAGCAATTTTAAGTTATATTTGTTAATTTCTTTTTCACTCGCTTTGCGGCCTGCGTTGCCGATATCGACCATGCCTTCTCCCGCCTGTTTGATGCCAAGACCTGAGCCGCCGCCGGCTATGGAAATCTGAATCTTGGGGTTGAAATTGATGATCTGTTTAGCGGCCTCCTTCATCACTGGGATATGGGCCGTTCCTCCAGCGATACGAAGCACTCCTTTCTGTTCGGCAAAAGAAGAAAGATCATCGGACGCAAGCGACCATGATGCAAAAAACAGAAGAAGCGTTGCTGTAAGAAGAGATAGCGATACAGAATAGATAGTTTTTCTCATTTGAGACCTCCAAGTAGAATAATATTTTGAGAATCAGACGAGACTACTATAGGTGAGCACAACAACACAAATAGAAAAAACCTATACGAACACGGCTTTGCATAGGCCGATGCGGTGATTCATTGACTAGGGTGACTGTCACAGGAAAACTGTTTGAAAAATTATTCAAAACAGAAAAAATTAACTCAAAAAAAAACATTAGCGTCAAGATGCGACCTGCCATTCCTAACTATTCGCTTGTCTTTCCCAGGTTGAACCCTCCACTTAAACCCACCACAATTACTAACGATATCGATTAGATATCTGTCTTGAGGACTTTTACACCTTGGATTAACGTCGTCTCAACAGTATTTTTTTAGAATTTGCTTGATGGTATTGCAGATGGAAATCTACAAGCTGTTGAACTTTCATGGTGTACCTCCTGTAGAGTGGTGAAATTCTGCCCCCCCCCCGACAGTGTTGTAATACCATAGAAGTTGGATGGCTTGGTAGACAAATCATAGGACATATTGTCAGGGAGAAGGAAATGGTTTCAATTTTGCTTAAATGATTGACCTTTCCACTGGACATTTATTACAGTAACATTTCACAAAATGTGGTACGTGAAATTTTGGAATTTTGAGAGGATTTCAGGAAGAACATCATCTATGGGTTAATAACCAGAGAAGATCTTCTATTGTCCACTTTATGGCTTTAATTTCAAAATAACTGGAAACAAAAAATGCAACATCATGGACATTATCCATGTCTCAACACTGATGCGGGGTGAATTTAATACCCATGGCTAAAGAAAAAAACTATTATGAAACGTCTTATCATAAGTTCAATTGTATTAATTTTGCTCCTTCCGCTTACAGGATTTTCCCAAGTTGAGAACAATGAACGAAGAAAGGTAAACGTCCTGGTTGTAGCAATCTATGGTGTTGAAAATTCTAAAGATGAATGGCAACCGACCATCAATCATCTTCAATCGTCTCTGCCACAATATGAATTTAAGCTGATTCCTGTTACCCCCATTGAACTCACCCGCATCAAGGAGCTTGTTGCAAACCAAGAAATAGATTTCATTATCACTCAGCCAGCAATCTATGTGGATCTCGAGTTGAACTTTGGCATATCCCGCATCCTCACAATGGTAAAAAAAGGTGGGCTAGCAGAGTTCGGCTCAACATTGATTACTCGTTCTGACAGTGGGATAAAATCAATAGCAGACTTACACGGTAAAACCATCGGTGGTGTTTCCAAGCTTGGTTTTGGCGGCTGGTTGGTCGGCTTCAAGGAGATGCTGGCTCATGGTTTTGATCCTTATAAAGATGCCAAAGAAGTGAAGTTTCTTGGCGACCAGTCTATTGAGATACAGGCTGTACTGGATGGGGTTGTTGATGCCGCAGTGATTAGAACTGGGATGTTGGAGAAGTTCTCAGAATCGAACCGGATTAATCTTGATGATTTTCGTGTTTTAGCACCCAAGAAATATCCTGACTTTCCCATGGCGGTAAGCTCAGCGCTTTATCCGGAATGGGCTCTTGCCAGGACCCGCAATTCAGCCAACGAGTTAAGCAAAGCTGTCGCTCTAGCCCTACTTTCACTAGGGAGCGATAGCCCGATAACTCAAAAGGCAGGATTCCAGGAATGGACTTTCCCCTATGACTATCAACCCGTACATGATCTTCTAAAAGAATTGCGCGTCGGGCCCTATATGGATTACGGCAAGATCACTGTACGTAGCTTCATCGCCCAACATATGGTCGAAACCGTAATCATTATTGTCCTCGTAACTTCAATCTTACTGATGGCAATAAAGATATATCTATCAAACATCACTCTGTCTATAGAAATTGCCGCGCGTAAACAAGCAGAAACAAAAATTGAAAGACATGTTAAAGAACTTAAAAAAGCTCTCGATGAGGTGAAAACGTTACGCGGAATTATCCCTATTTGCAGCTATTGCAAAAAAATTCGTGATGATAAAGGAGCCTGGGATATATTTGAAGCCTATATATGCAATCACTCTGACGCTCAATTTAGCCATGGGGCATGCCCAGAATGTTACAAAAAACAAATGGAAGACATGGGACTAACAGCAGAAGAAAACTGAACAATCACAATAACGCCACCCCACAAACTATGACATTTTTCGGGTAGCAATTTAAATATTTATTTCCCGGAATGTTGATTTCCAACAGGTCAGCGGCCTGGTTACGCAGGATGTTAATATTGCCACATCAAAGATCAATGTTCTCTACAAATTATCTAGCAGTAGGTAACTACTGCATCGCTAATTTCAGTTTCACTTTTCACAATCCACCAGTCCCTTTTCTCTGATCTGAGAGAAAACATCTCAAATTGCATTTCCTCTTAAATGGTTAACCTTACCACCGATAAGGTGTGTACAAAAAAAGACAGTAGTAATATAATTATTAAGGATTATATAAAGCTATAAAGCTTATCATCGGCTATTTACGATGAATGGTTCTACCTTTCGATAACATGTACATACGGTGTGTTGTCACTTTTTCTTCTTTCTCATCCTGAAAATCCACATCAACCGACGTTCAATCAACATCCAGACAATAACATTTCAAGCTTGCTTCGTATTTCAGATCGCTGAACTGGTTTTACCATGAAAGCGTCAGGTTTGTTCTCTTGGTTCTCTTTGAAAGGGAGCTCATCTTTCGAATACCCACTGATTAAGAGGACCGGAATAGTAGAATCAATCTTTCTAATTTCTTTCATAGCTTCAATGCCATCCATTTCAGGCATTGAAATATCCAATACAGCCGCACAGAAATTAATATTTTGTCTGCGAACCAGACTTACCGCATCTTGGCCATTTACAGCAGTATGCACGGTGAACCCAATCTGTTGGAGCATCATTTTAACAACAATTAAGATAATAGGTTCATCATCAGCGAGCAGAATATTTCCTAACAATGGTACAGCCTCACTTTTGATCTTATCAGAAGAGAGTAGTGTTTTTTGCGTTGATGAAGATATGGATGGCAACAGCACGCTGACAGTTGAACCTCTATCTGGTATGCTTTCAATAGTTATGGCACCGCGATGTGTCTGCATAATTCCTACAGTCAAGGCAAGGCCGAGTCCCCTACCAACAAATCGAGTAGTATAAAAAGGTTCAAAAACCTGTTGGATATTTTCCGGACTGACCCCATGGCCTGAATCTTTAATCTGGCAGAATACATACATACCATCCTGAAGATTATTCTCCTGAAAAAATAAGGGGAATGATCCTGCTGTAACATAATCAACACCAAAGGTAATTTCGATTATTCCTGAGCCACCATCCAGGGATTCGACAGCGTTGGTGAGTATACTTTTTAGAACCTCTTGCATCTGAAACGGATCAATAGAGCAATAAAGAGGTTGGTCTGGTGGACTGAATTTGAGAGAAATTGATGGTTGAAAGCTACTTTTTAGTGCTGTGACGATTTCTCTAACAAAATCGGTAAGAGACACCTCTTCGAGTTGCAAAGGCTTCTGGCCAACATAGCTCAGCATCATGGAACCGACCTGAGACGCCCCCCTAGCTGCCTGCAATGCACGCGAGGCCATCTGATATTCATCGGAATCCTCAGGCAAACTGAAAGTCATAAGCTCCAGATTACCCTGTACTCCTGTCATGGCATTGTTAAAACGATGGGCAATGGCTCCAGCCATGGTTTTAAGACTGGCAAGTTTTTTGAGTTGTTCCTTCTGCCGGCTTACCTTTAACCTTTGCTCCTTCTGCGCTTTTTGTTCGGTAATATCACGGATTATTTCCATTTTGGAAATTGTACCGTCACTGTTGGAGATTGGTGTTGCAACGATTTCAAAGGTCCTGCCATCAGCCATGGTGGGATAGTAGCGTACTTTATTGCCATGTTCGATGACATCGTTCAACTTGCAATGGGAGCATGGACTTTCCTGCCCCATAATTGCCAAATGACAACTCTTACCGAGATGATCACCAAACCAACCAATAAGCGTCCTGTTCATAACAGGGACACTGTAATCTGCATCAATCACACACAATCCCAATCCGATATCGTCAATGGCTGTGATGTACCGTTGTAGTTGTCCCTGACTTTGCAACAGTGCTTCTTCCGCCAGCTTGCGCTCGGCAATCTCGACGGCCATCGTTTTGTTGGCTTTGGCAAGCTCTGCCGTTCGTTCCTCGACTCGTATCTCTAACTCGTCGTATCCCTTTTGCAGTGTTTCTTCCGCCCGTTTGATATCCGTGACATCCACAATCAGGCCATTGAAACGTGTGGATGTTCCGTCTGCAACTGTGACTAGTGAAGAGATGGCTCGCATCCACCGCCATTCTTGTTTTCCTAGATGATAGAGGCGAAAGGTTTGATCAAACTCCTTGCTAACCGTTAGTGCATTATGGTGGGCAGCAGCAACGCGAGCTACATCATCAGGGTGAATATTTTCAAACCAGCTGGCATTGTTTTCGGGATGTTCGATACCCAGTATGTCCTTAATAGAAGGGCTTACAAAAATATTTTTGGTTCCATATACTTCGTCAGCGGCAGGTTCGACAATGTAGACACCAAATCCACGTGCATTCACCATAAAAGTACGCAGGTTGACCTCACTCTCCCGTAACGCCATTTCTACTTGCTCATTCCTGGCTTTTAGGGATTCCTGGCTGGCCAGCTGTTGCCTCAAGGATTGCACTTCAGCTAGCAGTTGCGACTTACTTTTTTGTTCATCTTTCATCGATATACTTTTTCAGCTATTCTAAAAACATATGTCTTGATTATATATATAAAGGGAAGAGGGGGGGCGAGAATGGAAAATGGTTTTTTTCGTAAGTTAAGCCAAAAATTGTTAGCTTTTTTGGCACACTTGTTATCAATTACGGTACCTTTAGCAGTAGTCACTTTAAAGGTATTATCTGATAGCTGTTCGATCTCGCAAAACGATAATTGATATCCCATTCCAATCCCGTAGTTTATAACTAAATAATTCGTGTTTTCCTACATTTCCACAAAAAGGAATTTGTGTTCAGTAGAAAATAACCATACTTTTTTGGTGGTACTTATTTCAAGTAATATTGCGAGAGGAGTCCATGGCAAGGTAAGCCACCTTAGAGAAGTCGCTTGTTAACCTTCTTCCTGAGTATACGTCCTGAGAAGGTTCCCGCACAGTGTACGTAACAAAATCCAGTCTACCAAAGTCAACATAATTCCACTGATTTTTAACTTCGGTTCAAGGTACACGATTAGGATTGAAAAATCGAATTTTAACCAATTTTAGATCTTCCAGAACTTAGAACTACTACTGTATATTGCTCACTTGATACCTTGATTCCAAAAGTAAAAAGAATCTCTCCTCAACTAGAACGGCCAATCTGGCCTTAGCAGAATAACCTTAAATTCTAGTTTTTCATGAATTGTTATGAGAGGCAGTGGATATCATGGGTCCACGAAAATAAACCGTTGGGAGGGGTGCCTAGGTCGACGAACAAACTATGAACTTTTGGGGGTAATAACTGTAAGCTTTTTACTGTAATGAAATCACAACCAGCATGCTTTTGGTAACCACCAATCTTAAGTTTTCCTGTTGGATCTTGTTTCAGCCATTCTTTTAAAAAAATCAATTGGATGATGATGTTGCCACCTATGATTAGGACCACGTACAGCTCCATCGATAACATTTATCCATCTGCCGGTGTCGTTAATGGGGAGCATATGAGTCCAATTAGCGATGTCCTTCCAAGGTATATTTTCCCTTGCAAATGCACCAGCTATAGAAGCACCATCTAAGCTTGGTGTAAATAAATTTTCCCCTTGGTTAAATCTATCCTGTTCAATTCCGTCTGTAAAAATTGAACCAACTGAGAACAACAACAACCATAAATCTGTTATTCTACTGGAAAATCATGGGATTGGTGTGTATCATCTTTCACAAGAGCCACCTTTGCATGGTGTTCCATCAAGGGGGTGTTTTTCGAAGTGGCATGGACAGGGTTCTCTACATCGCCACCAATCTCGCCAACTAACCCGTTGATATCATAAGGTAGTATCTGCGGGTTTTTTGTTTTTTAGCTCTTTTTTATCACTGAGACACTCAAGTGGTACATTTGGGGGTAAAAAGTGCGTCTACCGCCACTTGTTGGATCGGTGGCTGTGGCCCGGTAAAGGTAAAGGTAAACTTTAGAGGCATAGAGTCAAATCTGCTATTGGCTTTCCATTGACCATTCTTACGCAAGAGAGAACGGGACCGAAGGCTACCTAAAAAGATCATGCAGGGTATGCCGTTCAAACAGGTTCCATTACAAAACTCTTAGTATTGAATGCATGGTCGCACTCAATTTTGGCTTTGAAGTGGAGACATGCTATCAGCAGATATACGCATAAAGCAATCCAAATCAAGAAATCAAGGGCAGACTTGCCCCTATTTGCCAAATGGAAACAAACAGCAAGACGCTCATTCACAGATCCCGCCAAGGAGACAGGTTAGTCGAGATATTCGATCGTGAAAATTTCCGCTATCTTTACTTCAACACCAAGTTCCTCCAGTCAAAAATGGCGCTTGATGCTCCCCATCTTCTGGTTCTGCCCTATACACGCTACATGATGCTCTCCCTCATGTTCCTCCCCGACCCGAAACGGATCCTGCTTATCGGGCTCGGTGCCGGTTCACTGGTGCGATATCTCAGCACGATGCTTCCAGATTGCCAAATAGACGCAGTGGATCATTCTCAGGAGATAATCGACCTGGCTCGTGGTTATTTCAAGCTACCGGAGACGGACAACGTCACCGTACACTGTCGGGACGGTGTTACGTTCCTGGAGAACCGGGACGACGGGGAGCCCTATGATATAATCCTGCTCGACGCCTTTGACGAACTGGGGATCGCCGACGTTATCTACAACCGGGATTTTTTTACGACGTGCCGAAACCACCTCACTGAAGGCGGCACCCTCTGCTCCAACCTCTGGAGTGGCTCCGCCTCGGAGCTGACCCGCGTGACCCGTGAACTGGCCGAATGCTTCGCCGGTAACCTCACCTGCCCTGTACCGAACCGCGGCAACGTGATCGGTTATTCGTTCAAACATGAGATAGTTCTGGATGCCTTTGCCGGTGACTGCAAAAAACCGGAAAGACTCCAGGCCCGTTTTGAACTGGATTTCGGGGATATGAAGCAACGCCTTATACGTCACAGCCTTTGATTTGAGTTATGGTCAAGTCTGGTGTTTGAGAAATTAAGGGAGTGTCCATCGTTCTGTGTCAGCATTTTAATTTCAGATCTGCTACTCAAGTCAAGGTAGCTGAAGTAACAGTCTGTTCCGAGAAAAGTCCCACAAACAGACTCGTCGGAGATACAGACTGTTGCTGTAGCGGGTGTCGCAGATCTGAACCTTGCATAAATTTCACTTCTATCAAATTCTCAACTCTTTACCCAGCCTTTCTCCAAAAAATAGAGCTAACTGTTAAATGGTCAGAAATAGTCTCAACCTGCCATCATGCCTGTTGGATAACCTTGCCATTGGCTCCTTTCAATCTTTCAGCATAAGCCTTGGCGACTGTAAGTTTCTCGCAAACCAACCTATACTATTCCACATAAATAGGTATTTATACCGATGCGAGGACGCTTCTCCCATGTTAAGGAAATAGTATTCATTAATAGAAAACGCCAAACCTACTGAGAAGCAGGGACGGAAAGCTACGGGTCTTTCTAGATAGCCGAGTTGCCTAATTAATAAAGGTGGCTCGACTTTTTAAATTCTAGATAAGGGGGATGAAATGAAGAAACAGTTAATTGGATTAGGAATGACTGCGTTAATGCTTGGAGGGGTTGGGAGTGCAGGTGCTACCCTTACCGACAAAGGAAATGGTGTTATTTGGGACGCTGTGGCGGATCAATATTGGTACCAAGATGTAGGAAAATGGAATAACGATGAGTATATGTCAACACGCCAAACTATAGATGCAACATTAAACGGGTCTGCCAGTTCATATCAGAGCGATTCTTGGGGAGACTGGAGAATGGCAGACATGACTGATATGGAAAACTTATGGGGCAACAGTAATTATGATGAGATCAAAGGGCTCTTTATTGGCTCCCAAAGAGACATTTCAGTATTATCTGGAGTGAATACATATTATATAACGGGTCGGTTTGACAGTTCTTATGATTTTAGTGGTACCCAGACGCACAGAACCGCACACCTTCATGAATATAATCCAGGCGGGCTTGAGTCTTTATCAGATTTGACTGGTGGCGGCTGGGTCTTCGATACAGCAGGATTAGATTACATTGGAGCTTGGGTCGTTGCTGATGCAGCTCCAGTACCAGAACCAACAACAATGCTCCTCTTCGGAACAGGTTTAGTTGGTCTTGTAGGTTCCAGACTTCGTAAGAAGAAAAAGTAATTCACTCCTGAAAGGCTTCTTCTCCTTCAAGGGCAGAGTCATTAAGTTGATTCTGCCCTTTTTTATTTACATCCTCTGCTGTTAATGGCCAGTGAGAAGCTCTTCAGTTTCACAAAACACTTATTCACTATATTACTACTGTCAATATTTTTGGCACCTGCTATGGGTGATTCCCCTTAGCTTGAACTCTCATTGTCGTGCCTGCTTACCGCAGCTGTTGCGCTGGACCTCCCTGATTTCTGTTTTTCACACCTTTTTAATACACTCACGCCAAAGTGGAGGTAGGATTCTGAGCAGGCTGCAGTCAGCCACATCGATCATCGTCAGCTTACCGATGCCTCTCGTTTCATGGTTGCAGCTGAGCTTGTCCATAGAGAAAGGGTTGGGCCAAGGGCGTTATCCTCTTATTAACATTGAATCTTGAGGTGTGCTTCCACCTCATAATAATGGGAATAAATTAATCGTCGAGTACGCCCTCTTTTTTCAGGAACTGACAGAAGTCTTGCCCTCATCGGCATTACATAGAAAACGCCGTTGCGTCGAAAGAGTCCGTCGGCTACGATGGTATAAATATGCGGATGCCACCGGGCGTTTTCGCCAAACGTCTGGTAAGTCATCATCGCCTCGAAAATACCATCGTTGAGACCTTTGACTATCCGAAGGACTTATTAACAAGCTGTTAGTTGCCGCCTTACACAACGTTGAGAAGAGCTCACACAGGATCTTCGCTCACATCCCATTGACAAGACAAATATGACTGACAACAAAATCATAGAATTAACCCCGTTTCGTGCTGATCTCACCCATGCCCTGGCCCGCCGGGGCGAGCGACTTCTGGCAGCGACCGACTTGGCTGCCGAGGTAGCAGACCTCCAACCCCTGGAGGCATACTATATCGTCAGGGAGATCGGCCTGAATCAGTCCTTGCCCATCCTTCTCCACTTGGATCAAGAACAGTTGGAGGGCTGTGTAGACTTGGACTGCTGGAATCGCCACGACTTTGCCGCCGACAGTCTTGATGAATGGTTGACAGCCTTCTCGCTAGCAGGCCCCGTAGCCCTGGCCGAAGCTTTTTCCTCCCTGAGCTATGTTATTCAGCTTCTCTTCCTGGCTCAGACGGTTACGGTCTACGACCCTGATACTGATGATATCCCGCAACAAGACAAGGAAAACAATGCGCTCCGCGCCATGACCCCGGATGGCTTCTATCTCCTGGAGTTGAAGACCGAATTACCTCTGAGGCTCCATCCCTTTACTGTATTGGATGCCCTTTACCAATACAATTTGGAGACTACACACCAACTGCTGAGCGAGGTCCGTGTGGAGCTGCTGACCCAGATTGAAGAAGAAGCCTTGCGCTTCCGTAACGACCGCATGCAGGATATCGGCTTTGCCCCACCCAACGAAGCCGATATCCTCTTCTCCCAGCCTCCTCTTCTGCAACCGTTAGCCATACCGAAGCAACCGATAGACAGTAGTTCAGAGACTCGGCTCCCTTCAGTATATGCTAAGCCCTTCATTGAAACCACCCTGTTGCAGCAGGCTCTGTCACTGATTACTGACAAGGGAAACCTGTCCCGCCTAGAGCATGAAATCGTTTGGGCCATAAACAGCGCGATCATTGCCTATGGTGAAAAAACTCAGGATAGCAAACAGGTTGCAGATATTGCCGAACGGGTACGGGACACCATTTCTCTGGGACTGGAATCACTGTTGGCAAAGCAGGAACCCGAATGTCCAGTGGATGGCGTTGAAGCAGCGGGCAACGCAGCAGATTTGCTGAATGTCTGGTGTATAACCGATCTGTTCCGCCACGGATTTGCGGCTACCCAGCTGCTCCAGAAGGATGCACGACAAGCCTTAGATAAGCCACAACTTCGTGCCTGGTATGACCTGTCGGATACACAGCAGTCAGATAATCCGAGCGACAGGCTGGAGCGTGCATTTGTGACAGCACTGCTCGGCCGCCATCCCTTGCATAGCGGTTTTAATCCTGCCAATGCCAAGGAAGTCAAGGCCTTTGCCTGCCTTACAGATATCAAAGAGGCTCGTGATCGCCTGAAACGCCTTGTCGACCAGATTTATTGCCAACCCTTATCTTCTGCAAGGTAGACATTCTCCTGATTTGGAGAACACCACGTAGAAAAGAGGCGCAGAACTCTTTCATTTTGCTTAAAACGCGCCTTTACAGTTAAATGGAGACTTATTGGATAGGAATGATTAAATTAGAAGATTCAAGTCGTTTCTGTTGAAGAAGCAATCAAAATGAAAATTTGGTCCAATCAGGATTTAATTTATATTCTGATTAAAAAATGGATATCTACTTTTAGTAATCTAAAATTCAAACAGACGATGTAGACATCTTTAATTTCATGACGAGCAAGACAAAACTTAATTGGCATTCTATTTGCTTATCTTTATATAAGTGCAAATTACTAACAATATATAGCAATAATTGACGAGTTTTTTCATTTGCCTTCCTTTTTGGTAAGTAAACTTCAATTATGAAGTTAGAAAAAGCGTCCCACAAAAAAAATAGTACCTTTACAAACTATATTTCTAACACTCTTGCAGGCAATCCGAGAATGGTCAGTTGGTGGCCCAAAATGGATCTAGCCATAGATGGAGGTTCCCATGACGAATTCGATTTCTAGTAATTTTAATGTCTCACAGCAAATTTCAAGATCCCAGAATAACGCAGACAATTCAGCTTCGCGATTAAGCAGTGGACGAAGAATTAACAGTGCCAAAGATGATGCAGCCGGATTGGCAATATCCGATGGCATGAATTCTCAGATTAGAGGCTCAAATCAAGCTATTAGAAATACAAACGATGGCATTTCAATGGCTCAGACAGCAGATGGTGCATTAGGCGAGTCAACAAGTATCCTGCAGAGGATGCGAGAATTAGCTGTGCAGTCGAGCAACGGTATATACAATGCAAGCGACCGAAAATCGCTGAACAATGAATTTTCCCAACTGCAGTCAGAATTGGATCGCATTGCCGGAACAACGGAGTTTAACAACAAAAACATTCTTGATGGTAGTATGGAAGACGGTGCAAATTTTCAGGTGGGTGCCAATGCTGGTAACTCTATCAATGTACCCTTAAGTGGCGCAACCCAGACAGATCTGGGAACAGAATCTCTCGACATTCTCACCGGACAAAATGCTCAGGATGCACTAGGAGCAATCGACGAGGCTATTACATCGGTTTCAAATGTAAGAGGTGAGTTAGGTTCAGTTATCAATCGTTTTGAATCGACAATATCCAATTTGGGTAACGTCTCCGAAAATATAGCAGCCTCCGAATCAAGGATTGCTGATGCAGATGTTGCCGCTGAGGTTTCAAACATGGTGAAGAATAGGATTATCGAACAAGCTGGTATCTCAGTCCAGGCTCAGGCAAATCAGAGGGCCGGAAACCTACTGACACTCCTGAATTAAAGGGGAGTCGCACCCACATCTTTACTCTACCCCATAGAGAAGAAGTATCGTTGATACTTGACGAAAAAACAGCATGGAAATGCACTCAGAGGCCTGAAACGCTCCATTACGCCAGAGCCTTTCTCACTGCACGTCCCATTTGAACCATGGTATAGGGTTTTTTAATAAACTGGCTCGCCCCAAGAAAAAGTGCCCGTTTCACTTCTCCATTCTCTGCAAAACCACTGGCAATAATAGCTCGCTGCTTTGGATTAATTTTCAGAATTTCCTCGTATGTTTTGCGGCCATTGATTCCGTTACTCAGAATCATATCGAGAACAAGGAGATCCACCGGTTGCTTTTTGACATAAGCGATGGCTTCCTCTCCACTATTAACCGTTTCAGCCTTATACCCAAGAGAGTTCAAAAGATCTCTGGCAATTTCTCGTTGCTGTTTCTGATCATCGACCACCAGCACCACTTCAGAACCTCCTCGGAATGTCTCAATGGCTCCTTGCAGTTCCTCCTCTTTGACAAAATTGTCAGTAACGGGAAAATAAAGATAAAAGGTGGTTCCGTTATCGCCACTTTCCACGTCAACAAATCCATCATGATCGTGAACCGTATTCCAGACGATAGTCAGGCCAAGACCTGTCCCACTTCGTCCCATCACTTTTTTTGAATAAAAGGGTTCAAAGATTTTTTCTACATCCTCAGCCGCTATGCCGGAGCCATCATCTGTGATACTGACAACAACATAATCACCTGCTTCAATAATCTCATATCCATCAATAGGTAGTTTTAAGGAAACATTTTTTGTGCCAACCACTAAAGTACCCTTTGCTTCCATTTCTTCTGCGGCATTACCGATCAAATTCATTAAAACTTTATTGATATGTACTGCTGAACAATAGGTATTTGAGAGGCCAGGTTCACAGGCAAGTCTGATAGAAATATCATTGAGTCGAGAATCCGGTTTTTTTATCTTAATATTCTCGATAAATTCTTTTATGAGGGTATTCAGGTTATAGACAGCCTTTTCTGCAGCAGCCCCTCTTGCCACTGTTATCAAATCCGAAACAACAGCAGCCATCTCTGTACCTGCCTCCTGGATAATCTTAATAGTTCCGCTATACTCATGATCGTGCCCCATCTGCATCAGCAATAATTCAGGTAAAGTAACTATGCCGGAAAGAATATTATTCAAATCATGGGCCACAGAACCGGCCATTAACCCCAGAGTCTCCATTTTACTGGCTACGGCTAATTGCTTTTGCAGTTCAACTTTCTCCTGATCAGCTCTAACCCTCTCACTGATATCCCGAATCGCACAAACACGAACCATTTCACCTTGATATTCTATTTTTCGACAATTAGTTTCAATTGGAAATTCTGTTCCATCTTTCCTCAACCCCAACGACTTATGGCATCCAAAAGTATCATTTTGAATCCTGAAGCTCACCTCAGGTACAGAGACGACAGAAAGAATTTTATCGAGCATAGCTTTGCCCAGAAGCTCATCTGGCCGATAGCCAAACATATCAAAAAATTGTTTGTTGGCATCAAGCAGTTGCCCGCCCGAATGGATCACTATCCCTTCCCAGGAAGATTCTGCAAGAGTTTTTGACCGCTCCTCACTGATTTTCAGTGCCTGCTCCATCCGACTATATCTGATCGCCTTATCAATGGTGCTGAAAAGCAAATCATGATCTATCGGTTTTTTCAGATAATCATAGGCACCTTTTTTTAGCGCTTCTATGGCCGTTTCCACAGCAGCATTGCCAGTCAACATAATTGCTGCTGTACCAAAATTGCGTTTTACCAGACTATCCATTATCTGGTAACCAGGCATATCCGGTAATTCTACATCTAGGAGCAGAAGATCAAAAACATTCTTCTCTAAAATCCCAACGGCCTCATTCCCAGTATGGGCAATAGTTACATGGAATCCAGACAGACGAAGGAGCTGAGCTAAACTTTCCGCAAAACGGAGTTCATCATCAACGAGAAGAATTCGTGCTGCATTATTCATTATAACACCTATTGAACTTCAAAAAAAACAACCTGCCAGATCCTTTTTTAACTATCAAAGCCAGACAGTGATAAGTTATCCAGCTGAATGTTGGAGCATCGGTAGACTAATAGTAAAAAGAGTTCCAGTCTCTTTATTACTGGTACATGTTACCATTCCTTTTAATTCCGTCACTAGTGAATTAATTATTGTGAGGCCCAACCCCGAATGTCCCTTTCCTTTTGTACTGGCAAAGGGCTCAAACGGCTTCGACAATACGGAATCTGACAACCCCGGACCATCATCTCGAATAGTAATTTCTATGCAATCCCCAGTTTCAAGCGATGGATAAACCGTAGTCAATTCACCTCTAGACCCTGATCGAGTTTCAATATACACATTTCCACCGTCAGCCATCGCCTCAGCCGCATTCTTTATCAAATTTATCACAATCTGTTTTATGGCATCGCCATCCGTTAAAATATTCGGCAAATCCGGATCCGGACTAAAGTGAACCTGTAGTCGAGAAGAGTAAAAAACAGATTTAGAAAGAATAGCGAGCAAACTAGAAAGCAAACTATTGACATCAATCAATTCAAAGTGCTGTTTACCGCCAGTTGAAAAGGTATCCGACTGCTGAATGATCGTTGCGATACGAGTAATTTCTTCATCCAGAATAGCAAATTCATTTTTCAGCGAGTCCTTTTCAGGTACTTTTATTTCAAGAATTTTCAGATAATTTTTTATAATACCAAGTGGATTATTGACTTCATGAACAACCTTTGCAGCAGCCATTGAGGATGCCTCCAGACGGGCTGCCTCAATTTTTTCTGCATGCTTTCGCTGCACCTCATCCAGATAAAGAGAAATCCCCGCCTGATTTGCCAACATTTGCAGGATCTTGCAGTCCTCTTCACTAAACAAATCCTTTTCCTGGGAGTCAGGCAGCCTGATAACGATAACACCAACCGATTTCCTTTGAGCGGTCATCGGGAGATAAAGCATTCCTTTGCCACCTACTGCACTAAGCAGCTGAGAATCGGCAAGACTGCCCAGTGGAAACTCTGTATCCTGCGTACTGACAATCAACTGTTTTTCCAGCATTGACTTTACCAGAAGACTTGTCCCCTGTTCTGCAGACAGAACAACACCTTGCAATCGTTCGGTTTCAGGATTCAACGTCGAAGCACTTCCATAGAATTTTTGTTGTTCAAAGTCATACAGAAAAAAGAAAATCGTTTCAATATCAAAAAGAACATTCAGTGCCCGCTCTAGACTCTTCAAAGTCGCATCTTTATCTTCTGCCTCTAGAAGATTCTCCAGTAACCCATGAAGCAAAGAATAATTTTTAACCTGATGTAGAAGCTCAAGATCGTGTTCAGTCGGCTCTAAAGTCGGTTTAGCGATACTCTCCGATGACGAATCGACCTTTACCCCAAGGCTCTGCGCAACTTCATGTATTTCCTCTTCAACCCCTTTATAAATTTCGTCGATTTGCTTTGTCCCAAAATCAAAAAGCTCACCTCCAATATGATAAACAGCATCAAAATCACCCTCACTTACCTGATGATACTGTTCAGCTAAATACACAACTTTTACCAATGGAGACGCACCCTTAATCTCTTCCAGAGTGGCATGGTGATATAGAATCGTATCAGCAATAAAGCAATTCAACTTCCATTGTTTCGCCAGCCAGGCTCCCGCCTCACAATGGTTAATCCCTATCTGCGAATCTTCAGCCATACACTGGTTTGCATTACTGTAGCCTTTGTTCTGAAGAGCAGTATATTCATCTGTAAAGTTCATCAACAGCAACAACTCGCCCAAATCATGTAACAGACCGGCAAGATAGGCTTCTTCAACATTTGAATAGCCCGATTGTCTGGCAATTCTTTTGGCAAAAACAGCTGAGCTAAAAGAATCCCACCAGAACCGATCCATTGAAAAGCTTTCATTTTTGCCAAGTTTTCTAAAAACCTGTTGTACAGAGGCCGTCACCGCGATATTTTTAATTGTGTCTGCACCAAGATACACGACGGCCTGATCAATACTTGCAAATGTATTGTTCAGACTGAAGTAAGCGGAATTAACCAGAGTTAGCACCCTGGAACTCATGGAGGCGTCCTTAATAAGAATTGCGGAAATATCTGAAAGAGCCATATCATCCTTGTCACAGGTTTCAATAAGCTTCAATAAAACCTGTGGGAGAGACGGAAGGTTTTTAGACTTTTGCAAACGAGCGTATATTTTATCTTTACTATCCATAAGTTAAGTTGTCACAACAGAATTAAGTGATAAGAATTTGCTTTCCGTTGGCAAAGTCCCAAGGAAAAAACATAGCTCCAGTTGGTTTTAGTAGCCTTTATGCGCCACAACTTCCGGCAGAATAATTGGCAGAAACCACAAGCCATCCACATTCCAATACAAATTATTAAAAGCACTCTATAATATCCCCACCAAAGCAGCAACATCAAAAATTACCCTTCATACCATCGTCAACTTACTAATATCTATCGTTTCCCGCCCTCCCTGTCTACGATTGGAGTACCAGACGTAACAGCGGACAAACTGAAAACTTTTTCTCAGGAATATGCTCGGCGATATCCACAAGAAACTCATCTGCGGTGCTGAGGGATAATTTTTTTTGCTTTTGCTATGGGTCATCTTTGACTTGTAAACCACCATGCCCATTTCCTGATTATAACTAAACGTATTCAAGAAGAACGGGTTGCGGATGACATACAAGGCTAGGCCTTTATCTCCTTCTTATCTTCTCTGGCAATACCGACAGAGTTATCGACGTTGAAGCCGGGGATACAATCGCAGACCCCCCAGAGTCAAATCTTGAAATTTGACAGAGCTGAGAATACGACCTCTCTGATGCGCGATACCTGACTGCTCTTTCAGATACCAAAAGCCTGCTGTCTCAGAATGATAAAACGGATACGATATGTACACCGACGTCTTAATTGACATCACCTTTGGCCAATAGCTGTTAAAATTTTCTGCCAACCCAAAAGAGGGCTCGATGAAATTTTTTAAAATAGAACCTGAAGAAATCAGATCTAGGATAGACAGGAGGAGAAGTGGTTTATGAGGAGTCCGGGAACAGGTATCCGCAGACCAACGTTTACTGTTTTTATCCGTTCGTAACGTCGAAAATGACTGAAGATAACAAGCAAGTTTGCCACACACCTATTTCAGCTCCTTTGTATCAAAACAAATTCACTCAGCAGCTAACGAAGACAACCTACTGCGGTAAAGCCACTATCATATCAACGGCTTCAGAGAATTGAGAATTTCCATTTATTACGATGGCATTGCGAGCCACCCTTACAAGCTATAACCGCCTAAAAATAAACATAAAAACATAACTTGAAGACCTTATTTAAGCAAGTTGTTTTCAAAAATCAGGCAATAAGATTCCTAATTACCACCCAAACTCAGCTTTTACTAATAACGTGTGTAGGAGTCCCCCCTGCAGACGAAAAATACCCATGCCCTAGTGCTATTCGCCGGCAGGGGCGGGCTCCTACGATTGAATTTTATGGTTACCTTTAGTGGTAATCAGGATAAATTTTGCCCCGGAAAAAGAGCCAATTCTGCAATTTCCAGTAACCACCACAAGCCTAATCACCCTATATGCGCTGAGGTTACGTCAAATCGCAACTTATGCACAAGTTATCAGCTCGTAAATAACAAAAATGATATAGGTCCTCTATTCGTTTCCACCGACATTTCCAACCGCCCCTCCATTTGAAAGATATTCCGGGTAGAGTTTATGCTTGACATTAACAAATGAACAGCTTAACATGACTAAACATCGCCATATGGCGATATTGCCAAATTGGAGGATCCAAATGAAACAATTTATTCGCATTATGAAGGCTCTGTCTGATCCCAATCGGGTCAGAGTTATCAAACTACTTGAAAACAAGCAGCTCTGTGTCTGTGAACTGAAGGACCTTATCGGACTGGCTCAGTCGACAGTTTCCAAACACATGAAGGTTTTAGAAGAGGCTGGTTTGGTGGACTACCACAAGGAAGGCTCATGGATTATTTATCGATTGACCCAGGGGGAAGAGTCAGACTACGCCAAAGTAATGCTTGAGAATGTCAAAGGGTGGCTTGATGATGATGGGCCGTTGCAAGAAATGATAGTCAGGCTCCCACAGGTGGACCGGGAACGGATCTGCGCTGCTTGATCATAAAGATATTGAAGGAATATAGCTATGGAACAAATAGAACCCATTAAATGTTGTCCGGGCAGCCAAGGGACAGGGAACCAAAAAATAACTGCCAAGCAAGTAGGCTTAGGTCTGCTTGGCCTTGCCAGTTGGTATATCATGTATAAACAACTGCTGCCTTTCTCTTACTTTTTTTCTTACGGCCTACTTGGTTTGGAAAAGGGCAGTCATCTTGGCGATGCAATACAGTTCTTTGTCTACGACACGCCTAAGGTTATGATGTTGTTGACCTTGATTGTTTTTATTATCGGCATGCTCCGTTCGTTTTTCACTCAGGAACGTACCCGCAAATATCTCGCAGGAAAGCGGGAGACAGCAGGGAATGTGATGGCTGCCCTGTTAGGCATTGTCACTCCCTTCTGTTCCTGTTCTGCCGTTCCTCTTTTCCTGGGCTTTGTCCAGGCTGGGGTCCCTTTGGGCGTAACCTTTTCTTTTCTTATAGCGGCCCCTATGGTCAACGAGATTGCCCTAGTACTTCTCTACGGTCTTTTGGGTTGGAAGGTCGCAGCAATTTACCTGATCACAGGGCTTGGTATTGCCATAGTGGCAGGTTGGGTGATTGGTCGCTTGAAGCTGGAGCACTGGATTGAAGACTGGGTTCAGGAAATGCGGGCTGGTGATGCCGTGGTCATAGAAGAAAAACTCAGCTGGCCTGATCGTATCGGCCGTGGCCGTGAGGCAGTTCGTGATATCGTTGGCAAGGTCTGGATCTATGTGGTGGCAGGCATTGCGGTTGGTGCCATAATTCACGGGTATGTTCCCGAAGATATGATGGCATCCATCATGGGCAAAGATGCATGGTGGTCGGTGCCGGCGGCCGTCTTAGTTGGTATCCCCATGTACTCCAATGCTGCAGGCATTGTGCCAGTGGTTGAGGCGCTCCTTGGAAAAGGGGCGGCGCTCGGAACAGTGTTGGCTTTTATGATGAGTGTTATTGCCCTGTCATTGCCGGAAATGGTCATTCTCAGAAAGGTTCTTAAACCCAAATTGATTGCTGTCTTTATCGGAGTAGTTGGTACCGGAATATTATTTACTGGCTTTCTGTTCAATTTGATTATTTAAATATCACTTTTTTTACTAGTTATTACTATCGGTTAAAGCATGTCCCACCACCTGTGGGCATCTTTAAAAATATCATACCAAATTGGAGAAAAGAGATGAAAATACAAGTATGCGGCCCTGGATGTGCTTCCTGCGAAAAAGCTCAGAAAATTGTAGAAGCAGCTGTTGCAGCTAAAGGTGTTACGGCTACTGTAACCAAAGTATCGGATTTCCAGGAAATGGCGAAACTCGGCATCTTTTCGACACCAGCAGTAGTTATTGACGGTGTTGTGAAATGTGTGGGCAATGTCCCAAAACAGGCAGATGTTGAAGGATGGTTAGGCGCATGAGGCAAGGAGTATTATATACGATAGCCTTTCTTACCCTATTGGTAGCCCCATCGGCTCATTCCGAAGAACGGATGGAAATTCCGGTCAAGAACATGGTAACCATGGTGGATCTGGGAGCTGACAAATGTGTTCCCTGTAAACTCATGGCTCCGATTATTGACAAACTGGCCTATGAGTACAGGGGAAAAGTTGCCATTGTCTTTATAGATGTATGGAAGAACCCCGAGCAGGCCAAAACATTTGGTATTAGTACGATTCCTACCCAGATCTTCTATGAAAAAAGTGGCAAGGAACGGTATCGACATATCGGTTTTCTGGATGAAAAAGAAATAAGGAAATGGCTTGATATGCTGCTGTCCATTTAATAGCGATGGGTACTATCAGTACATCACTTGATAGTGAGTGCACAATAAAAGGATATCCCATGAAAACCACAAGTTGCTTTTTTCTGCTTTTTTTCTGCTGGGCAACTGCGGCTGGGGCGGTGACCATGGCAGATCTTTTTGCTGCCTTGGAGAAACAACCACTTATCGAGCTGGATCGCCTCCAGACCAGATCTGCAGAGCTTGGAGCACAGTCCGTGCGGGATCGTTTTTATCCCAAGCTGACAGGAATTCTTGCCTATGAAGAATATAACTCACCCACCAATTTGCGACCTGTCCCCCCAACAGAGGCAGCACGATTACTGGCCAACAACAACCCCTTGCCGTTCAGCGAAACGATCACCCGGGTTGGTGCTCAGCTCTCCATGCCCATATTTGTAAAAGAACTCTTCTCCCTTGGAGACCAGGCGGCAAGCCTGGCAGAGAGCTCTCGGATTAACAAAAACCTGAAGCTTCTTGAACATCAGGCAGTCCTGGTCACAGCCAATGCCCATCTGACTCATATGAGTTCTTTAATCAGGGCGCTGCTGTTACGGAAGGAATCCCTGGAAAAAACCCGGGCAGACATCGCTCTTCAGGTGCAAACAGGACGTTTGTCGGAGGCTGAGCAGATCCGTATGGATGAGGCCATTAATCAGATTGATCTTGCCTGGAATCAGACTCGGCAACAGCAAAGCGGTCTGCAGCAAACCATTGAATCCCTCACCGCGATTTTTCTTGCAGAACCCATTCCGTTGGTACTGAGCGGCACCCTGAGTGACCATGAGCTCTATGCACTTAAGCCTTTACAGAAAAATATTGAGGCCAAAGAATTTGGCGTGCAGGCGGCAAAAGGCAAGCTGTATCCCAGTATTATCGGTACGGCCAGATGGTTTCAGAATTCTGGCGAAGACTATAATACAGGCGAGGATGTGGATACTGACTATGGCGGATACGCCGTGACCCTGCAGATGCCACTCTTTAACAAACCCGCCTACACCGCGATTGAACGGGCCAATATAGACTTACGTCGTGAAAAATACCGTTTTGCCAGAACAAAAATGGAACTGGAGGCAAAGGTCAGAAGCCTGACCACGACCCTGAACCTACTTGGACAATCAAAAAAGTTGGCACAGAACAGTGTGCAGAATGAACGAGAACTCCTGAAAGTGGCCAAAGTCGCCTATGCCAGCAGACGAATGGATCAGGAAGAATATCTGCGCTACGAAGAAAAGATATTATCGGCTGAGGCAAATTACTATCAAACTGAAGCACGTTGGTGGGAAACCTTTGCCACCCTTGCGATGCTGTACGGCAACAACCTTGACGAGTTGATACAATGAAAAAAATTATATGGATAGTCATTGCAGTGCTGTTGATTGGCGGCGGGGTTGTGGCTGTCAAAAATAAAAAACAGTCCATGGCCGATATTCCACCAATGAAGCTGTATCATCAGATTGTTGAGGTAACAACACCTCAAACAGAGGATATTCTCCTTACCCTGCCGGCCCTAGCTGAGATACGCAGTGACCTGGATGTAACGCTTTCTTCAAAACTCGCTTCCCGGATCAACAGTATGGTCAAAAGTGGTGACACGGTGCAAAAGGGCGACGTGGTGGTGACTCTGGATCATGAAGATCTTCTGGCCAAGAAAGAGGCCATTGAGTTGCAGATGCACTCTCTTGAAGCAGAGCTAGTTGCGCAGCAGGTTGCACTGGATACTGCACTGGCCAGCCATAAACGAACCAAGAAACTTCTCGATGTCCGTGGAGCTTCGGTTGAGCAATATGACGCGGAAAAAAGCAAGATTGCCTTTCTTCATGCCGGCCTCAAAGGCCTGATCAGTAGGAAGGGTATTCTGACTCAGAACAGTAAAGAGATTGAAAATCTCCTCAGCTATGCCGTGATTGGCTCGCCCATTGACGGTGTGGTGAGTTCAACATCAGCCAATATCGGTGTCATTGCCATGCCCGGTAAGCCATTACTCTCCATCCAGGCAGACAGCGGAAAATATCTGCTTGTTCGCTCTGCTGACAAGATCCGTCCTGAAGAAGTGATTTTTAACGGTGCACGCCACCCGTTGGTGTCGCTTAATCATACCTTTAAAGGGCTTGATGAATATCGAGCTGATGTTGCCACGCAAAACAGTTCCGGTGAACGCTTACCGGTACGCCTGGTGATCTACCAGGGAAGCGGCACCATGATCCCCCTCTCTGCACTATTACAGAAAGAAGGACAGAGCATATGTTTTGTCCCTGCAGGAGACACGAGTCGTCCGGTTTCGGTCACAGTGGTTGCCAGTGGTTCCGAAGGGGTGGTTGTTGAGGGCTTAAAAGGTTCCAAAGTTATTGTTGCCAAACCAGATATCCTGCTCAAACTACTGGCTGGAACACCGATTGTGATCAAGCAATAACCTTAGCCAACCTCCATTCCGGGATAGCATCATGTTCAGTTATTTTTTTAAACGGCCACACTTTTTATTTTCCATCATCGCCTTGTTCTTTGTCCTGGGTGTGATCGGCCTTATCACCATGCCCAAGAATCTCTTTCCCGATGCGGACCGACCCCAGGTTATTGTCATCACCCAGGTCCCTGGATCAACTGCAGAAGTAGCTGCTAGCACTGTCTCCAAACCCATTGAAAGTGAAATCGCCCGTCTGAGCGAAGTGCGTGAGATCAGCTCTGTCAATGTGGCTAACTTTTCCATAGTCAAGGTTGAATTCGAATACACCAAGGGACTTAATGCCGCAGCCGTGGATGTGGCCAACGCCCTCTCCATTGCCCGTGCCAATCTGCCGGCCACAGCCAACCCGGCTATTTATACTGCAGGTTCTTTTACCCTGCCGGTGGAGGTGGTCGCATTAAGTCCGAAAAATGATCTTCTTGGTCTTGGTGATGTTCGCAAGATTGCCGATTCGTTTATTAAGCCTGCCCTCCTCGCAAATCCAGGCATAGGAAACGTTGAAGTATTCGGCGGGCACCAGAGCGCCCTGGTCATTGCTATCGACCCTCTGCGTCTGCAGCGTTATGGACTCACCGTCGATGTTCTGGCAAAGACTATCATGGCCGTCAACCGCGATATCCCGCTGGGTTTTGTCAAGGGAGATGACGGATTCTTCACCCTGACCTATTACGGTGAGCAGACCAGTGTCCAGGCTCTATCCAGACTGCCGGTTTCCCCTAACCTCAAACTTGGTGATGTGGCCGATATCAAATGGTCCACCCAAAAACGATTTTCCGGGTATCTGGGCAACGGCCGGGGGGCTATCGCCCTGGCCATCCAGAGATCTCCCGGCGGTTCCGTTCTTAGTGTGAGCAACACGGCCCGAGCCGAGATTGAAAAACTCAAAAAGCAGTACCCGAACATCGACTTCCAGATTGCCGATACCCAGCGTGAGCTGATCGAGACCGCCAATGATAATATGCTGGAGGCCCTGCGTGATGCCATTCTCTATACTCTGCTGGTGCTCCTCTTTTTCCTGGGAAATTTTCGGGCCATTATTGCCGCAGGTCTCTCTATTCCCCTGGTCTTCTTTTCCACAATGGCAGTGATATTTCTCCTGGGTGGCCAGCTAAACATGGTCGTCTATACTGCCATCATTCTGGCCCTTGGCATGCTAGTTGATGATGCAGTGGTTGTGCTGGAAAACATCGAACGTCACCTCACTGAATTACACGAGGATCTGGATACCGCCATTGAGCAGGGTACTAAAGAAGTAATTGCCCCTATCTTTGCTGGTACCGTGGCCACCATTGCCATCATGTTCCCGCTTATGTATGTTGGTGATTTTCCCGAGCGCATTTTCAGGCCCCTGATTGAAACCCTGATCGTAGCGCTTTTGATCTCCTATTTCCTCTCCATCACCTTTATCCCTAAACTCTCTGTCTACCTGTATCGAAATGGAACCAAAAAGAACCGAGTGGAACTCTTCTTTGAATCCCTGTATGAAAACACAATAGGACGCCTGATTGCGCCCTATGAAGGAGTGCTCCATTTTTCCAATGGTCGTTTTTCCAAAATAAGAAAACTCGCCCTGACTCTTGGCGTCCTTCTCATTCTCATACTGAGCTTAAAAAACGTGATGCCGATCATCGGTAAAGATGTGATGCCACCCATGGATACTGGAATCATCAAGGCCCATGTCGCCTTTTCGGCCAACGACACCGTGGAAAGTGCAGAAAAGAGATTCGCCCCATTTCTTGCATGGCTGCACAACCAGGATGAGGTCGTAATGAGTTCGGTCGCCTTTGGCGGCGAGGCCGGGGTGCTGTCGCTTGGCAGTGGAAACCTGCCAGCTGAGGCAACCTTTACCGTCAACTGCGTCAATCGCTTCGAACGAACAAAGAATCTGTGGCAGATTGAAAATGACATCCGTGATCAACTGAACATATTACCCGGTGTCAAGACTGTTGATGTCTATGATTTTGGTGCCACGTCCATGTCGACCATCAAGGCACCACTGGATATCCGTTTAATGGCTCCGGATTACCAGGATCTCCCTGCAATGGGGCACAAAATTGCAAAAAAACTTACCGGAGTTAAAGGCCTTACCAGTCTGTCACTTTCCTGGGACAGAGATTTCAATGAGGCCGAGGTGATCATCGACACCAACAAGGCCCTCAGCTATGGACTGACCCCCTTTGCTATTGCCGGTCAGATTCCCATCAAGGGCCAGGTGGTCTCTCTGCTTGGCAATTTTACCACCATGAATACCCAGCCGGTGAGACTCTATCTTAAGGGTGAGTTCAATACCAACCTCCAAAGCCTGCGTTTGCTTCCCATTCATACTGGCGACGGCAGCACTATCCCTCTGGAAGCCATTGCCGATATCCGCAACAGGTTGACAGCAGCCAAAATCGAACGAGACCGGATGCTCTACAGCCTCGATGTCAAAGCGTACAGGAGCCTGCGGCCCATCACTCATATTACTGATGATGCAAATGCAATTCTCCAAGATATTGATACCAGTGGGGTCATGGTCAGCCAGCAGGGAGATATTACCCAGCTTAACGATTCTTTTTCACGGATGATCAAGGCAATTGGCACCGGAATCATTATTCTGACCCTGTCACTCATTGCCATCTACCGCTCAGTGCGCATGTCTCTGATCATGATCGTAGTACTACCATTGTCCATGATTGGTGCATCCTGGGGGATGCTGCTCTTTAACAAACCAAGCTGTATGCCATCCATGGTTGGCGTGCTGCTCCTCTTTGGCATCATTATCAAAAACTCCATTCTGCTCATCGACTTTTATCAACATTACCGCAAAAAAGAGGGCGCCTTCGAATCTGCTCTGGAATCTGTCCGTGTCCGTTTCCGGCCGGTCATGATGACAGCTTTTGGTACCATAGCTGGGATGATCCCAATTGCCCTTGAGCAGGCTGTGGGGTTGGAACGACTCTCTCCCTTAGCTGATGTGGCTGTGGGTGGGTTGATTGTTGGTACACTGTTGACACTTATCTATGTTCCGATGTTTGCTTACGGTTTCGACAGTGGAGATGCCCCCGAGGTAATCAAGGAACCTCTGGAACTAATAGTAGAAGAAACATAAACTTTTGAAAATATAGAATCTTATCAGGAGGCATTATAAGTATGAGGAACTCTACCCATGTTTGATCAGATATTTCTCGGCATCAACAGCTGGATGAACGGAGGCCTTGCTATGGCAGCTCTCGGCTGCTTTGCCTGGGGAATGGTCAGTGTGCTGTTTTCTCCCTGCCATATGGCCTCCATTCCACTGATCATCGGCTATGTCGGTGGGCAGAAATCCATACTCAAGGAGCGGGAGGCTCTGCCCTATGCCCTTCTTTTTACCAGCGGACTTTTTATTACCATTGCCATAGTTGGGGTTGTCTGTGTCCTGCTTGGTCGGATGATGGGGGATGTCGGCCCCTATTGGACACTCCTGCTGGGAGCAATACTCTTATGGGTTGCCATGGATATGCTCGGCATTGCCAAATGTAAAATGATGGGAAATTCCTTGGCCCGATTACAAGTCAAAGGGCTGTCCGGTGCCTTTGTTTTAGGCCTGGCCTATGGTGTTCTCTCCGGTTCCTGTACCTTTGGTTTTATTGCTCCTATCCTTGCCATTATTACAGTGCAGAAACAGATTGCCTCCGGTTTTTTTCTTCTCACTCTCTTTGCCCTTGGTCACTGTTTCCCAATCGCTGTGGCCGGCAGTTCGGCTGCCACTGTTAAAAGACTTATCAATAACTCTTCGTTTCAACACAGTGGGACCTGGTTTCGAAAAGGAGCCGGAATATTGACAGCTTGTTTGGGAATCTATTTTATAGTTCTTCCCTGGACAGGGGGGTGATAAATGGAGAATGAAACAATGAGTCCGGAACAACTTTTTTTTCGCCATATTCCGCAACTTTCAGTTCTGGAAAACGAACAAGTATTCGAACTCGCACAACGAACGAGAAAGCGAAAATATCGTAAGGGAGAATATGTGTTTTTCCAGAGTGACATCGTTGATCACCTCTACTTTCTTGAAATTGGCAAGATTGAGATATACAAGAGTGATATCAACGGAAAGAAACTCACCCTTTGGCATATTGAGGAAAGTGAAATTTTTTGTCTGGCATCGCTGTATTCCCCAGGAGCTTTTGCCAGTGCAGAAGTGGTTGAAGATGCATTAATCTATTCCCTGTTACAGTCTGATTTTGAAGATATTCTCGCCTCGTCTCAGGAACTTTCCCGGAATTTTATTCGTTGCGTCTGTGGTAAACTGAACACCTATTCGAATTTCCTTGATGATATCGCCTTTAAAAAAGTAGAGGTGCGATTGGCAAAAGTCCTGTTGAACAACCAGCAACTCTTTAAAGACGATGAATTTGTCTGTCGTCTCTCCCAGGATGAGCTGGCTTCTATGGTTGGAAGCCGCAGAGAAGTCATTGCCCGCTGTTTGAAAACCTTTCGCGAACGCGGCCTATTAAGGATTGCATCCACTGGACGACCAAGGAGCATCATTATTGAAAAATATAGCGAGTTGCAGCAGATTGCTGAACAAGAGCAGTGTGGCTGATTTGTTGTTCACAAGGTTTGGAACGTTTGTGAACCAGAGGAGTTACCATATAGTGTTTTAGAGGGCTCCTCTGGTTTGAGATAAAAGTATCGGATGGAATTAGCAGCCTTCTATAGCCGCTCTGGCCTTACTGGCCTTTACCTTCACTTTCATCCCCGGTGAATAATCCGAGGCGTCGTCACCGCAATCAAGGGTTACATTATCCTCCTGCACAGAAACCACCTTACAGGTTGTGGAGGCAAAGAGTGATCCATAAGAGAGTGCGCTTGCCAAAAATACAGATGCTGCTATCAATAATTCTTTCTTTTTCATAATTTTCTCCGTGGGGAGTGGTTACCCCTGTTGTAAATTCCTTATTACTGGCTAATCCTCCATTTTGGGATCAGCCCATCCAATCTTCACCGTGCTTTTTTGGGGCTCATTCTTATCCGGATTGACATCTCCTACCTGCGGTGCAGTTTGTGGAGCGACAGGAGGTGACTGCGATTGATTGGAATATGTTCCTGTTTTTTGCCTTTGCATGGCCGTTATCGTGTCAGATGTCCCCTGAAGACTGACTCCATGGATGGTTCCCGTATACTGAACGACCAGGGTGTTTCCTGATTCAAGGGTGACAAGCATCTCGTCTGCATAAACAGTTGCTCCATAGAGTACACCAAGCAAGACGAACACTATTGTTTTCTTCATATTTCTCCTTCCGGATTTGCGAGTTAAGTAAACAGGAGGAAACCGCTCGCGGTCCCTCCTATATTGGGTTTTAGAGTGTCTTTAAAAGCTCACCATAAACATGGCCGTAACTGTATCATAGTTGTCGTAGCTTTCTGTGTTTGCTCCCGTCATCTGCAGATAATCACCAATTTTAGTTGGGGTCTCAAATTCAGTCTTATAATATTCCAGAGTAAATCGTACCTTCTGATTACCAAGTACGAAATAATTCATACCAATGCCCCACTGCTTGACGCCCTGATCCTGTACACCAAGATACGACGCAAGATTCCAGTCCTCATAACGGGCAAACGGCTGCAAAATCCCCTCATCGCCAACGGTAAAGGGGAGGACATAGCCACCCTTTACGTACCAACCATCTTTCTGACCATTGCCACCACCAACGATACTGTTTTGATCAGCAACGGAACGTGCTGTTTTATAGGCGTCTTCAAAGTCAGAGTTCAAATAAAGTGCAGTCGCTGTTATCACCCCTCCATTATCAAATGGTTGTTCATAAAAGATATCAAACGTATAGGCTGTATAGTCGACGGTTTCATCATCTAAAACTATACTGGTCAAGAACCCCGGGGTCCCCATTGCTCCTGCTGGGGCAGTGTTTTTATAGGCAGCGTCTGCCTCATAGGCAAAAGCTCCACCAATAGTTAACACGGTTCCCTTTGCTCCAAGGTATGTCCCTTTGTATCCCATGGCAGTGGGGCCACCTTCAGGGTCGAGAAATGAATAGTGGAGGCGTCCCACATATTCAAAGTTGTTTGTCGGTTCAGGAGATGTAATAAATTCCGTATTGTTGAAAGGGTTATAGAATCTGGCCGACCCCTCTCTTCCTTCCATGACGGCGGCAAAGTATTTCAGGTGATCATCAACGAAATTTCCAGAAAGAACGAGTCCCATATCACGACTATTTTTCGTGGCATCTGTTCCATAGGGAGAGTAAACAAAAACGGATCGATCATGCGTCAGCGGGGAAAAGCAAGCATCGAGGTTAGCTCGGGTAAGAGGAATTTTTGATAGCCCAAGTTTCATATTGACTTTGTCGTCAAATAAACCAATCAGATAGCCATCGGTAAGCCTGATATTAGAGTTAAGTTTTTCATTGGACATGGCCAACTGGTAGCCGCCAGCTCCAAAATTTCGTGTGGCACTGGTTCCTGCGCAAGTCTGGAATTTTGCCCCCCAGGTCTCATTGAGCATTCCTGTGAAGACCAAGCGGGCCCTACGGAGATCGAAGTCGCTACGGCTTTCAGTGCCATCTACCCCGGAACCGAAATCCGTAAAATCGGCTATGCCTTGAAATCTCACGTCTATCTGCAGGTATCCGTCATCACCAAACTCGATAAGCGGTCCTGCCGCTGCTGGTTGTGATGCAAGAATTCCTCCAACCATGAGTATCCCAACACCCGTTGCCGCCATACTGTACAATTTCTTCATCTGCCCTTTCTCCTCTCTTAGAGATTCATAGAAAACTCGTGTCGGAGAGCTAATCCGACTTTCATTCTCTCCCTATAGCACGGCGGACAAAAGGGCTACAATGACATCAGTCATAGCTAAAAGAGACTTTTACCATATGGTGGTGTGACTCTTGTTACAGTAATTAAGCGCGAAGTAAGAGATACTTACTTATTCAGGGAAGAAGTAGTTTGCCCTACTAAGTAAAGTATGGCTCCACAAGTGACAGGGTATGAAAAAGAAAAAGACTAATACAAAACAGGACGCCTGGACACACTATTGGACTTTTGCAGCAACAGGGTCTTCCGGGTGTGTCCCTGGAGCGCCTGCAGTTGTTGCGGATTCCCTCCAAGAGATATGGGTAGATTTTTTTACAACGCTTCCCCAAGATGGGAAATTAGTAGATGTAGGGACTGGCGGAGGTGCCGTACTCAAAGAAGCACGGATGACCCGTCCAGACCTTCAGTTGACAGGTGTCGATTATGCAAAGGTCCTTCCTGAGCTTGCTGAAGATATCATTATGCTCCCCGGCACCTCACTGGAAAGACTTCCCTTTCCAGATAAAAGTGTAGACGTAGTTACCAGCCAATTTGCCGTTGAATACGCGCCATTGAGACAAGCGGTAAATGAAGTCCAGCGGGTGTTGCGTAAGGATGGTGTATTTCTTTTCATCTGTCATCATGCGGATAGCATCATCGTCGAAGAAAATGTGAAACGGCTAGGCGTCATTCAGGATATTCTTGCTGGTTCCGGATTACTGCAGACAGTCATCAGCGTTGTGAAGCAGAAAAAAACCTTAGATCCCAAAAAACAGACTCTACTGTTTCGTTTACTCCAAAAGCTGCAGATGAAACACCCAGACCAGCCAATCGTAAATGAAGTTGCAGAAATTACGGCGCAGATGATGACAGCCCCCGATGGATTAAAAAAACTTCTTGCACTGCGGCGAGACATTGAAATGGAAGGAAAGCGAATCTTCGCCTTGAAAAAATCGGCTTTGAATTCTCACCAGATTGAAGAACTAATCGCTCAATGCGCTTTGCATCATTCAGTTGTGCAATGGCGCACGATTTATGTGCCTGGAACAAAAATTCCACTGGCTTGGTATATCAAGAGTGAATGCAACCGAAAAAAAAGTTTGTAAGGTCGTACTATTCTATCTTTGTTACTAATAAATCACACCGTAAATATACGAGTAACAGCTGTCTAATTATAAGGCAACTACCTGAAATCTCCACAGTAGTAAGTGTAAAATAATTAGGCACTAGTGACATGGCTTCTTTTTGACTGAAGGTACTAGTGATAGAATATTGTCCATATATATTCAACACTAACGACACGCCAAGCATGTACGAATCCAACGTGGCGTGGTTATTGCTTGGTGTAGGGAAACACATTGTTTACATTACTCACAAATTTTATGGAGAAACAATCATGAAAACAAGACAAAAAATAGCTGTAGCTATGATTTTTGGAACATTAAGCCTGGGTGCAGGACTGGCAAGTGCATATGACCTCCCTGTACGAGGGCCGATTCCATTTACTGCCTGGGATACAGACAGTAACGGAACCATTGAGGAGCAGGAATTCAACACCATTCGTGAACAACGACAGACAATGGTCAAAGCCAGTGGCCACATGGGCAGAAACCAATCGGTGACACCGACTTTTGCACAAACTGATACTGATAATGACGCTAAAATAACTACCGAAGAATTAACAGCCATGCAACAGGACCAATGGACCAACCAGAGCATGGGCAAACATCATGGTGGAGGAAAGACCATAGCAAAAAATCAGCATGGAATGAGACAAGGCTATCACGCCAAAGGCCAGGCAATGACTGGAAAAAGGGGCATGCGCTATCAGGCAATGGATGCTGAGACCAAAGGAAAGTACTATGATTTTTTCAAGGCGACAACTGAATTACGTAAAGAGATTGCAATAAAACGTGCTGAGAAACAGGCTGTCATGCGCTCAAATAATCCAGACCCCAAACAGGCAGGACAGCTGACAGGGGAGTTGTTTGAACTGCGCGCCCAGATGGTGGCCCAGGCAGAAGAGGCAGGCGTTGTACTGGCTCAGAACGAAAGGCATGGAAATGGCCATGGTGGTGGAAGACACGGTGGCGGATCCCGCTAGTAATCTTCTCCTCTTTTTGCACCCCTGGACAGACTGTTTCTATCTAGGGGTTTTTTATATCCATACACTAAGAGCTACAGGAAACAACAGGCTCTGTCAGGAGAATATATGGCACTTGTTACAGCCCACAATTTAAGCAAAGACTATCTTGCCGGAGATATCACAGTTAATGCCATACGAGGGATTGATTTCACCGTTGAATCCGGATCTTTTGTATCCTTTGTCGGTCCATCAGGCAGTGGCAAGAGTACATTGCTGAATATGATCGGCTGTCTCGATCGGCCATCAGGGGGGACACTCAATGTCTCCGGCCAGGACGTTACCAGGCTTGGATCTAAATCATCAGCTCAGTTTCGTGGTGAGCATATTGGCTTTATTTTTCAGGATTTCAACCTGATCCCGGTCCTGACGGTTTTCGAAAATATAGAGTACCCGCTGCAGATGGTCCAGAACTGGCCGGTTGCTAAACGAAAGAAAAGAGTAGAGCAACTCCTTGAGGCAGTTGGCATGGCCGATCAGGGCCACAAATATCCCAGCCAGATTTCCGGTGGACAGAAACAACGTGTTGCCGTGGCCCGTGCCCTGGTCACCAAGGCAAAACTGGTACTGGCCGATGAACCTACGGCCAACCTGGATCGAAAAACAGCCAACCGCATTATTACACTGATGAAAGAGATGCGAGATGAATTTGGTACCACCTTTATTTTTTCCACCCATGATCCGCGGGTGGTTGATAATGCTGAAATAATTTTCACTCTGGAAGACGGCCTGTTGCAGGACCAAAATGGCGATAAGGGAGATGCACATGCTTAATATACTGAAACTGGCCTGGCGGAATCTCCTGCGTTATAAACGGCGCACCCTACTCACTTCCACCCTCATCACTTTGGGGGTAATGGCGGTCCTGCTTTTCGTTTCTGTTTCTGGCTCCTTCAAGTCCATGATGATCGGTCAGATTACCGACTCTATGATGGGACATCTCCAGATCCATCGCAAAGGCTACCTGGCCTCCATGGACAGTCTCCCGCTCAACCTCAACTTAAAAAGCGGCCAGATTGCCAAGGTCAAGGAGATCCTCGACTCCAGTGAGGCCGTGGAATCATACACTCAGCGCATCAAACTTGGTGCCATGTTCAGCAATTTCAATGAGACAACAAACATTCGTCTCACCGCAATCAACCCAGAGCAGGAGATCCAAACCATGCCCATGCTTATGGACCGGATCACTCAGGATAAAAAAGAAGGACTTCTCGATAAAGGTGAGATTCTCATTCCTGAACTCATTGCCAAGGGAATGAAAGTCAAGATAGGAGATTCCATCGTTCTGGTTGCCACCAACAAAGACGGTTCTGTCAACGGCCAGCCCTTTGTGGTACGAGGGATTGTGGGACGTATCAGCGGGCCGGGCGGCAAAGATGGTTTTATCCGCCTCAGTGATGCCAAAGAGCTGTTGCGTATGGAAGGCAAAGAGATTACTGAAATAGCCATTCGTCTGAAGGATATGAAAGGCTTGCAGCCAGCCTTCACCTCCTTGAAAGCAGAGCTTGGTGAAGTCAAAAACAAGAAGGGGAAACCGGTCTTTGAGATTCACACCTGGAGTAAACTCTCTCCATTTTCCAATATTGCCAAGATGATCGACTTGATGACTCTGTTCATTAAGATCATGCTGGTGGCCATTGTTCTGGTTAGCATCATGAATGTCATGATCATGTCCGTTTATGAACGAATCAATGAAATCGGTACCATCGCAGCCATTGGTACCAGTCCAGGAAAAATATTAGCCCTTTTTGTCACTGAAGGATTCCTGCTCGGTGTTTTAGGTACATTGGTCGGTGTTGCACTCAGCCTGATTAGTATCGCCGCCATGAATATATCCGGTATTAGTTTTAATTTTGGTCGTCAGGAAGGGCTACTATTGGCCCCAACCATTGGCACCTCTGATGTCCTCGTGATTGCGGGGATTGTTATTGTCATCGCTGTTCTTGGCAGCCTCCAGCCAGCCTGGAAGGCAGCTAAAATGGATCCCATAACCGCCCTGCGCCATGTCTAGGAGACACCCAATGCACAAAACAATACAAACCCTGGTGAGCCTGTCTGTTCTTTTTCTATTGCCGAACTTATCGTTGGCTTTGGACGGCAACGAAATACTGGCGCAGGTTGACAAGAACATGCAACCAGCATCCTATGAAATGTATCGAAAGCTGATCAATATTGAACCCGATGGCAGCAAAAAAGAATTTGTTCTCTATTCTGTGAAGAAAGGACCCAGTGCAGCGGTTGCTCTGTTTCTGCAACCGGCCAGTGAAAAAGGTAGGGCAACGCTGCGACAGGATGACAACATGTGGCTTTATATTCCCAATGTGGGTAAACCGCTTCGCATCACCAGCCTGCAGTCCGTGGTAGGCGGAGTATTTAATAACTCCGATATTCTGCGCCTAGACTACAGTGCTGAGTATACGGCCCTGGGAATTAAGGATCTTGACGAGACCTACCTGCTAAACCTCAAGGCGATCTCCACCTCAGTTGCCTATGATCAGCTGAAGATGACGGTGGATAAAAAAACACTCTTGCCTCTCAACATTGGATGTTATACCAGCAGCGGTATGCTCATCAAAAATCTCTATTACAGCAAAATTAAGGATTTTGGCGATGGCCTGGTCAGACCATCCATGCTGGAGACTGACAGCCCATTGCATAAGGGCTACAAGTCCGTGATGCTCTTTGCCAAGATCAAACGCAAAGAATTTGCAGAAGAGGTCTTTACTCTCAATTACCTGTCCAAGATTAATGAAATCAGATAACTGGAAGGGTTGTTTTGGCCTATTTATCGCCGGTCTGTTCTTTATAGTACCTAGTGATTCACAGGCAAGTTCTGACTATACTTTTGAGTTGGAGGAAATAGAAAAGAAGTCTTTGCAATGGGGTGGTTATGTTGATCTGAGTTATGCACATCTTGAAAACAATCAGGAGGGAGCCCTGGCAAAGCTGACTTTTGACGACCATTTCCCAAGCTCCATTGATCGTTTTAGCTCAAGCCTGCAAATGAACGGCTCGTATATGAAGGGCATAAGCAGTTTTAACTGGCTGTTGAAGGCATCTGCACAGCAGGATACCTTTGGCTGGATTGATTCTGCCGATATCTACGAGGCGTATGGACGGGTTAAGCCAAGTGCGTATGTCAACATTGACCTGGGCAAACAGTCTTATAAGTGGGGAAAGGGCTATGCCTGGAATCCGGTGGGTTTTATCAACCGCCCCAAAGATCCCAACGACCCTCAGGAGGCACTGGAAGGATACGTTACAGGAGAACTTGATCTGATTAAAAGCTTTGATGGTTCCCTGGGGAATGTTGCCCTGACCACGGTTATTCTACCGGTCTACGATGGTGTTAATGATACTTTTGGGGCCACAGAAGCTATCAATCTGGCAGCAAAACTGTATCTCCTGTATCTGGACACTGATATTGACCTTCTCTTGTACACCGGCAACAGCAGGTCCACCCGAATTGGGGCTGATTTTTCAAGGAATATCACCACCAACTTCGAGATCCATGGAGAAGCAGCCTATATCTCCAGTAAACAAAAGTTTCTTTTCCTTGATGAGGAGACCACCCGACTGGAAGAGAATGACGTTTTTAGCGGACTTTTGGGACTGCGTTACCTGACAGAAAACGACCTGACCGCTATTGTCGAATACTATTTCAACGGCAACGGCTACACAGAAGAGGAACGAGCACTCTTTTATCAACATATTAGTAGAGGGACGATAGAGCTGGACAGTTCGGGCAGCGACACGCTCTTGCAACAAGCCAGAGAGTTAAGTCTGCGTGGATATGGAGGCCCCTACGTCGGCCGCAACTACCTCTACGCAAAATTTACCCAGAAAGAGCCCTTTGATATTCTCTATTTTACCCCTGGCCTGACAGCCATTGTCAACCTGGATGACCAGAGCGCATCCATCTCCCCGGAGTTTGTTTATAACGGTATTACGAACTGGGAGCTGCGTCTGCGTTTTTCCCTGCTCACCGGCGGTTCACTCACCGAATACGGTGAAAAACTAATCAGCAACAAAGTGGAACTCCGCCTGCGCTGGTTTTTTTGAGCGTTGAACTCATCTCTCTCTTTGCATAGAGCGAATCTATCCCATAAAAGGTTATGTAATGAAAAATGAAAAGTATGCAGGATATATAAAAACAGAACGGGTATACATCCTGATCGGTGTTTCTCTTCTAATTGGGTTCTTAAGCGGGGTAGTGCTTGCAGTGTATAAAGCCCCTGGTGGAAATGGAGGCCAGCCACCTACAGCAGCTCAGCAACAGACGGAAATGCATGATATGGCAGCGGTGGAGAGTCAGGTCGTCACGACTCCCAACGACCCTGAGGCCTGGATTCATTTGGCAAATGCATACTTTGACAGCGATAATCCTGCCAAGGCTATTAAGGCATACGTTAAAGCCCTTGAACTTGCCCCCGGCAATGCGGATGTCTTAACCGATCTCGGTGTGATGTACCGTCGCAACAAACAACCAGATCAAGCCCTGCTTATCTTCAACAAGGCCATTGAAGCAGCCCCCGAACATGAGCAGTCAAGGCTCAACAAGGGAGTGGTACTTCTTTACGACAAGCAGAACAGAACTGCTGCCTTGGAGATCTGGAATGAACTTCTCACTATCAACCCCATGGCCAAACTTCCCTCGGGAAAACTGCTTAGAGACTTTATGGCAGAGGTGCAGACCCCTTAATCAACCAGATTTCATTTCCATTATTGGTACCACATTCCGGAAGAGCTACACCATGTGCCCATGCATTGTGTAAAGGGGACCAGAATTATCTCGACACTAATGTCGAACAAAACGTGGTTTGTCGAAATCCGCCCAAGCTATCCTGTAAGGATTTCGCCACAACACCTTGAATACAAACGACATATTTGTTTTTCATAAAATGGCACAGTTAATGCTACAGTACACATAAGAAAACAGATAAAAGCATTACAAACTTTTTTTACAGGAGAACACAATGAAATACACAGCAACAATTACAAAGGCAGCGTTGACCCTTATGGTATGTGGAATATTAGCTGCACCAATTACTGCCGATGCGGGACGTTTTAGAGGAGCAGGAGGCGGTGCGGGCACGGGAGCAGGCGTGAATTTTGTAGATGCCAACGGTGACGGTATCAATGATAATTTTGTAGATGCCAATGGAGACGGACTCTGTGACACCACTGGTTTACCCGTCGGAACTATGGGTTTTGTAGATGCCAATGGTGATGGTATCAATGATAATAGTATTGATGCTAATGGTGACGGAATATGCGATCTTACCGGACTTCCTGTCGGTACTGGAACCGGAAGCAGAGGCGGCCGGACATTCTAAAGCTGCTGTTCATTTGAAAAGGCGGGTCGATAGTCGATCCGCCTTTTTTTTATTCATCACATCACAAAGAGTTTTTTTAATGGCTGCAGCACAAAACTATCTTGCCCGCCCAATTTTGCTCTTCGCTCTTATCCTCCTTCTTCCTGTTCCCTCTATAAGTTCACAGGAAAGTACGGCAGCACTTCCTCCTTCTGTAGTACCACAGGAAGAGGTGCAAGAGAATATAGTCCTCCACCAACTTGAGGTCTCCTCAAAGCTTGGTTCTGCTAAGAAAAATTTTGATATGGAAGAAAGTGGTATTATCGGCCTCGGCGACTCCACCGGCCTGTCTCTTGGATTAAAATATTATCTTGGATTGGTAGAGAAATATAAAAAAAGCCTAAAGGAAGATAGTGAAAACATACAACTTTGGCTAGGCCTTGCCCGAACCTGGGAAACCCTCAAAAAAGATGCCAATGCACTAGATGCCTATCAACGAGCATTAATGCTTTCAGAAAACAATTCTGCTGCACAGAAGGGTATCAAACGTATCCAAAAAAGCAGGCAACTGCAATTACGGATCTACTGGTCCTCCCTGACCGAAGATGAATACTCCCCTTTTCTGCAAAGAGACTATATCTCCTGGACGGAACAGGTCAAACAGGTGCAGGTAACAAAATCGTGGGGAACCGGGAAAACAATCGGTTTCGGCTGGTTAGAAAGCTCCATAGAACAGGATAATTTACTCTATGGTGATCTCGATTTTTCCCTAAAGCGCCAGGCACCTTTTTTCTTGTTTTCCTGGCCTCTTGCTGACCGAATATCCACATCGATACGAATCCGAAACGAAAGATTTAGCAATGACAACAAAAGTGCCTACTATCAGCTCGAAGAAGCCGAATATATCATAACCGGTCATGCTCTCATCAACTACAGGGGAGACGGTTTTTGGGCCAACATAAATTACTCCAGAAACAGAGAAACGGATCCCATTTATGATCAACTCAATCTACGTGGAGCCTTGAATGTGGAGGTGAAAGAACTGAGTGGGATTTCCGGTGGTATTGCATTAGCACCAGGGTGGGAGGTTGGTTCCAGCGTCTACTATGAACAATATAGTTCCACCAGCCCTGATCAGTTCAATGCGAACATGCAGTTCAGCCATCTGCCTTCCTGGTTCCCCGGGTTACAGATGAGTCTGGGCAGTGGCTATTACAGCGAAGAAGAGGAAACCATTGTTAATCTATCTACAAAATATCAATGGCAACCCTGGCAGCAATTGCAGTTGCAGCTGGAATATCAACTCGAGTATTCAGAAAACGAAAACTCCTGGCTGAATCAAGGTGATATTCTTGCTAACTGGTCCATCACGGAACAGCTCTCGCTCAGTCTCCGTGCCCAATATGGAACAGAACTGGGTGATGATAATGATACAATATTTTTCACCCAGGCAAGTTTAAACTGGAATATATTCTAAAGCGGACGTTCAGAAATTTTGTAACAGAAAGAAAGTCAGTGGTAAGGGCTTTGTAATTTGCTGAGCAGCGGACCCGCTGCTTAAGACACTATCAGAAGTCTATATAATCGTAGTCGACCACCTGATTATCATTATCTCCCTGTGAATTTTTCCTATAATAGACCATTTTATCAAAGGTGGGTTTATAGATAAAAATGATAGCATTTTCTTTTTTTGCAAACCCTTCTTTTTGACTCGGAGGAAACGATTTAAAGAGGATCAAGACATCAGCATATTCCCAGATAACTACGCTTGCGATGCCAGCAAGACTCTGTGAGGTGGTTTTTCGCTCTTCAATCTTTGGCCCCAGTCCCTGCAACAGATTCTCGACAAACACTTCCTCTTGGAACTGCTCAATAGAACCGCTATAATAGTGTTGCACCGAAATGAGTCGCTCCTCAAAGAGCTTAAACTCGATGCGTTCAATTCCTTGTTGTGGCTGCTCCAGAGAAAAAAGAGTCACATGCCAGGGGTCTTCTTCTACAAAGCTGACCCCTGGAAAATGCTTCTCGATCACCGGAAAACGACTATTCCAAGGTATTTCTTGGTATCCAGCTAAATCGTGCCCAAACACAGTAACTGCAAAGGGACAACACACAAGTAAAACAATAAAGAAGAACTGTTTCATGCCAAAGTACCAGCTCCCTCTGATTCAAGGAGGAGTTCCTGCTCACCGGCAAGAAACTGTGAAGCAAATTGTGCCATCTCTCGGTAAAAAGGGTAATTCGCCTTGGCAACGACCTTCTCCAGAAACTCCGGAACCCAAGTCAGAATATGCTCCACCATAAATCGTTGTTTAATTACCTGCAGATTTTCAGCAAGTTCTTTTTCACCATCGATTTGCGCCTGTGCCAAACGGTCTTCAAGTTTCTGCATCAACTCAAATTCAGCAGCAATATGATCCGGCATGCCGCCAAAAGCCGATTGATAGCTCAGACCAGTGGCCTCGACAAACTTTTTGACTGCTACCGTATCTGCGCCCCAAAGTTTTCCATAATCACCATCATCACGGACATGATGAACCGACTCATGAGGCGATATAAAATTGCCAGGTCCAATAAACAGACCTGTAAACTCCACTGCCATTTCTTCTAACAATTCGTCGGCTGGATCGTCATAAAAAGAATCACCGAGATCAACTTTCAAATCACTCAGAACCCCCCGAAAATGGGGAGTCCTGATTTCTTTGAGAAAGTCAGAGGTGACCTCCTGTGCAAAAATGAGAGCCAGGAGTCCGTAGATACTACCAACCTGACTGTTTTTTTCTTCCATCTGTCTGTCACCTCGTCTCGTGGTTTATTGCCACTTATTTTGATCTAACCTTTACTCACTGTAACAACCGAATCCATAAAGCGCATTTGGCCACTGATTGGATCGGAAGCATTGGCCATAAGCCAGTTAGGGTGTACACCATAGGTATCCCACCATTTCAGCGCCAGATCAGGATCATTGTCACTACCCATGATGGATTTTTTCCCTGAACCATAGCGACCGGACTCGGTCCTGCCAAGGTGAAAGGAGATAGCAATGGAACCGGGCACTATCATCTCATTCACATAGGCCTTGATGGAAATCTCACCAATCTCCGAGCTGAGTTTGATCATATCACCATCTTTGATTCCCAGAGAGGCTGCTGTCTTGGAATTTATCCAGGCCGGATTGTCATGGAACATTTCAGTTAGCCACTTGCAGTGGGTAGACCGAGAATGGATCTGTACCGGTACCTTGTAGGTCGTCAAAGTCAGTTGATTTTTGCTCAAGGCCGCATGTTCCGGAATCGGCTTCCAAGTTGGCATCGGAGCAAAGCCCTTATCCTTCAGGATAGTCGAGTACAGTTCAAAATAACCGGTCTTATTCAACTTGTCCGGTTTGAATCCTTTGTACACCTTATCACCAATCTTCTGACCGACATACCCCTTATAGCTGGAGTTCATCTTGGCGTAGCCGTATTTTATGGCTTCTGCCTCGTCCTTTGCCTTAGATTTCTTCCAGTTCCAGTAAACCCCAACAGACTCGTCAAGAATCACGCCTTCCTTTTTCAAATCAGCTGCCTTTATCTCTTTTTTATAGCTGAAGAATGAGGGCTTCGCCTTAGGATCGTGATAGACGCCATTCTTTTTCATATACTCAAAGCCGCCTCCGGGGAGATCTTTGATAACCGGCGTCATTTCACAGGACTTCTGGACAAACTCTTTCATGCTGTCAAAACCCAGGGGCATATCCATACGATTAGCCAGGTCACAGAGAATATCACCAAAGTTACGACACTCGCCCAGGGGCTCCACTGCCGGCTGACGAAATTCCCACTCTGGAATCTGATTCGGAGAAACATTCGCATCCCAGTCCCATCTTTCTAAATAACTGGTGTCAGGCAAAATCAAATCAGCCAGACGACTGGACTCATCATAAACAATATTAGAGGTGACAGTGAAGGGAATCATCTTCTCGTCTGAGAGAACATCAATATTCTCCTGGCAGTCGCCATTCACATAGACTGGATTATAGCAGTACCACATATAAATATCGGGGCGACCATGGGAGCCGTCCTTGATCATCTTCAATACAGACTGACATTCACCATGAGTTGGAAAAGCAGACGTTGATCCATTGGTTATCTTCAGTTTCTTTGCTTTTGGTTTGACCTTAGGGCCTTTGGGGTATTTCCATGATGCCGATACCGCCTTACAGCGCCCACCCGGATTATCAATATTCCCGGTGATCATGCCAAGCATTTGGGCAGCTCGTTCGCCATCTGTCCCATTGTAATGGGCAACCAGACCACGATAACTGATAACTACTGCTGCCTTGGCCTTGGCGAACTCCCTAGCATATTTACTGATATTTGCGGCAGGAACACCACTGATCTGCTCCGCCCATGCGGGAGTATACTCAGCCAGATGTTTTTTCAGGGCCGAGATCTTCTCGTCCAGAGGAACATCAACATTTTCTGTTGTTCTGATAAAGGTAAAAGCATCACGTTTATAGAGATTTTCCTGCATGATCACATTACACATGGCCAAAATAACAGCCAAGTCGGTACCCGGTTTTACTGGTTCCCATTTCGTTGATTTTGCGGCTGTATAGGACAAACGCACATCAAAGGTGATCAGTGGTACGTTACGCTCCACCTTAGCCTTAATCAAGCGCTGAGCAGTGGGTATATGGTTGGTATGAGCTTCAAGGACAGCAGAACCGAAGTTCAATACATAATCGGTGTTATCAAAGTCCCAGTTGTCATAATGCTTACCCCATGTCAGCTCCTGGGCAGTCCATTTCCCTCCCTCACAGATAGAGGTATGACCGGAAATAGTTTTGGTGCCATAGGTACCCATAAATACGGTTTTCGGCAACTTATCCGAACTTCCCTTGGCCCGACCATAGTGATACATTAACTTTTCTGGATGGCCATCATCACGCAGTTTTTTCATCCGGGTGGCAAGCTCAGTGAGTGCCTCATCCCAGCTGATTTTCTTATATTTTCCATCTCCTCGTTTACCCACCCTTCTTAAGGGATAGAGAATACGATCCGGAAAATAGACCTGATTGACACCAGCCTGGCCCTTGGAACAGATTTTACCCAGACTCCGTATGGAATTCGGCTGCCCCTCAATCTTCACAATCCTCCCATCCTCAACAAAAGCAATTTTAGGATCTCTGGTCACACAACTGTAACAGACAGTGGGAACTGCCTTTCGTTCTACACCGGTATCAGGGTTAAAATCTCTCCCCCCCATGGCAAGCTCTACAGAACCGGCCAGTGCATTGGAAACCATCCCCTTACCGGCAGTCACTAAGACACTGCTGGCAGCAGCAAGTTTCAACACGTTGCGGCGGCTAAGTTTTTTCATTGTAGTATTCCTCCTGTATATCAAACATGTATTTTTATAAGTTCAGCCTATTCAACGATGTCCCTGTACTCAGTAAGCTTGTCTTCCTTGGTAAAGGAGTAATTGGCAAGCACACCATCGGGATCAATATAGAAAATATTAGGCATGGTCTTGGCTGTATGCATCAACGTTGTCTTCTCACGATTTTCCAGAAGCTTGAACTCCTTCGCAAGTTTGGCGACATCACTGTTGGGATCATTGAGATCACCAAAAATCCTGGCTCCTGGCGCACAGGTGTTGACACAGGCCGGGGTAAGGCCCTCATCCAGACGGTGGACGCAGGAAGAGCACTTAACGATGGCATTCTTGGTTTTGTCTTTCCCTGACAGTTTTCGTTTGTTGTAGGTACGAGCGCCATAGGGACAGGCATCGATACATTTGCCACATCCTGTGCAGGCATCATTATCGATCAAAATAAGACCATCAGGACGTTTGTAGGTTGCTCCGCCGCGATAGCGTATTTTTTTCCCTTCGGCGGTGACAAAGACACGACGATCTTTAGGAAACTCTGGACAGGCCGTAACACAGGGAGGAACAGTTATATCTCCCACCTTTTCGGTCCCTTCGCAGTGGTTACAACGTCTGGGAATAAAATCACGTGTAGTATCGGGATATTTTCCGGTAACAACCTGTTTAATTACGGTGTTAAAAGCACCAAGGGGTACATCGTACTCTGCCTTACAGGCAACGGTACAGGCTCGACAGCCGGTACAGAGGCGCAGGTCCATTATCATTACCCAGTGCGGTGCTTTGACTTGCGCGGCTTCAGCTTCCTTTGGTTGCAACAGGCTTACCGATGCAAGCCCTGCCGCAGCCAAAGAGGCTCCGGTAACCCGAAGCATTTCCCTGCGCTCATCTCTTGTGTTGGTGGTCATGACCTCCTCCTTGATTCACTTTTGCTGTTATGGCTTCTGCTTTTGCAGGCCGACTGTATTAAATCTAAAATATCAAAATGACATTTTGAGTGTCCCATTCTTCTCTTATTCCTTTTTACTTTCTGCTTCTGCCTGTTCTTCAGCCAGGGGCTCTAATTCGTCGAGGATCGGATAGATACTGTTCAGTGCCTCATCAATCAACATGATGGAATACTTTTTATTATGCACACCATTGCCAAACTCCACGATATCCAAAGCCTTCTGTCCCTTTGCGAGTAATGCTGTATATTCTGAGATCTGCTCTTCACTGAGCTGGCCTTTGAGCTGAAGAATCATCGCCATTGCACGATCTCTCTCCTCTTTAGCGAAGTTCACTTCGGTCTCCACTTCTTTTATCCAGTCGGCGAGGAGTTTTTCGTGGTCCTTGGTGTGACAATCCACGCAGGATTTTGCAGAACCACGGAGGATCTCTTCTCCTTTATGCATCTCAGTCTTGTCGTGGCATCCCTGACAGTTGGTCTTCACAGGATTCATCAGGCTTGGTGTTTCTGGAACTCCACCATAGGCAGCACCAACAAGGAGTGCCGTCTGCAAGCTATGATGATTAGGATGACAGCTGGCACAGTTGAGACGGGCGGCTTCAATAAAGTCACCTTCCTTATGAATAAGGGGTTGATGGCAGTCTGCACACTGGGCTTTCTGTTTGGCCACATGCTCTGCATGCATCAGTTTCATCTCATATCTTTTTTCCAGTACCACCTTGTCACTGTGGCATTTTTCACAGCCCTGTGGTGTAAGATCCATATCACCGCTGATCACCTGATAATGGCAGCTTTCACAGGAGACACCTGCTTTTTCCAGAGTCTGATGGGTGATGATTATTTCATCAGGATCAGGCTGGCTATTTTTTTTCTGTGATTGTAGCGGCGTAGTGGGGATTTCATGACAGAGATTACAGGCAGCACGGCCTTTATTGAATTCGGTGTTCCTGAAATGGCAGATATAGCACTGCTCCTTAGGAACCTCAAAATGCTTTTCATCGCTGGCCTTTACATGACAGGTCGTGCAGTGCATCTCCTGACCTGGGATCATTTTTTCGTAATGGGCCTTATGGGTAAAGCTGACCTTTTTCTCTTTCCCGTAGGTCAGTTTTTTCTCCATAAATTGCTCTGCTGGGTGACACTTAGACGTTGAACAGGAGATATCGGAAACATGGGTAGCGCGGCGCACTTCTTTATCATCGGTGGAAAGATAGGTAAACAGCTGCCCCAGACCTTTGAACTTTGCATGGAGAGTAAATTTTTCACCCGGTGCATAATGGCATTGCACACAGGCAATCTCTTCCTTCCCGGCCTTGCCGTGCTTATCTGCCTGCCAGCTTTTGTAGGGTTTATCCATGATATGACAGCTGCTGCCACAAAACGATGATCTGGCAGTATACGACTCAACTGAAAAGACCATTGCGGCTGATATGACAACGACAACCACAACGATCAATAGAATTCCCTTCTTCATACAGACACTCTCCCTTTATTGACAATAATTAATGCACAACATCCAACTGTCTCTGCACAAAAGATGCCAAGGAAGAACGCTTGAAATTACAGGGAAAATTAAAAGAAAACGGGAGAATTGCTTAAAAAACAGACAGGAAGCTGTCTATATTTTAAGCAGAGGGGAGTTTTTTTCTCAAGGTCATCCGATTGATGCCAAGGAGGTTTGCAGCCTGGACTTGATTGCCGTCGCAGAGATCAAGGGCCTTGGTAATAAGAATCTGCTCAACTTCAGAGAGCAGGTGACGATAGGGGCGGGATTCATCTCCTTCGAGCAGTTTATCTATCTGCCTGGAAACGACCCGTGAAAAATCTCCGGTGGGTTCCGCCTGATCCTGGAGCAGACAATCATCAGCAGTAAGGACTCTGGATTTGCCCAGAACAATGGCGCGGCGGATTGTGTTTTCCAGTTCCCTGATATTACCCGGCCACAAATACCCGGAGAGTTTTTCGAGGGCATCGTCGCTGATACCCTCCACCGGTGGTGACACCTGGCGACCATAGCGGGAAAGAAAGTAGAGGATCAGATCGGGCAGGTCTGTTATTCGATCTCTTAGCGGCGGTATACCAATGGTCAACACATTGATACGGTGTAACAAATCAGCACGAAAAAGGCCATCAGCAACCATTCTTTCAAGGTGTCTGTTTGTCGCAGCGATAAGTCGTACATCGGTTTGCAGCTGTTTATTGCTGCCCAAACGTTCAAAGGTACCATCCTGAAGCACCCGAAGCACCTTAGCCTGGGCCCCAAGGGGCAACTCACCTATTTCATCCAGAAACAGGGTTCCTTTATCGCACTGCTCAAATCGACCAATTCGTTGTCTGCTTGCCCCGGTAAAGGCACCGGTCTCATAACCAAACAACTCACTCTCCACCAGTTCAGCGGGAAGTGACGCACAGTTGACAACCATAAATGGTGCATCCTTGCGCAAACTATGCTGCAGGATGGCTCGGGCAGTCAACTCTTTACCCACACCAGTCTCTCCGGTAACGAGCACCGGCAGATCAGAACCGGCCATCTGACCGATCGTCTTACACATAGTGAGTACTTCCGGGCTCCGGCCAACGATACACTCTCGGTTCTCTGTGGTGTTGCTCCATTCTTTGCCGCAACCACAGTCCAGTTCCGCCTGTATTCGACTTGCGCCGATCGCCTTCTCAACAATCCGCCGTAACTCATTATTGTCAAAGGGTTTGGATACGTAATCAAAGGCACCGTCTTTCATAGCCTGCATAGCAGAGGCAGAATCTGCAAAGGCAGTGACCATAATAATTGGAACATGAGCATGAGTTTCCTTGATGCTGGCAAGAGCTTGCAAACCATCCATTTCCGGCATACGGATATCCATCAAAACCACATCAGGCTCTTTTTGGTTTACTGCCTCGACGGCCTCCAGGCCATTTTGGGCAGTACGGATGTGATATTCATCACTAAAGGTTCGTTTAAAAGCATAGCGAACCGCTTTTTCGTCATCAACAATGAGCAGAGTTATCATAGGGTAACGTCAGTAGAAGTGAAGTCCCAACGCGTTCACGGGAGACAATATCAAGACGGCCACCATGCTGCTGGGCAATATTCCAGGCCACAGCCAGTCCCATGCCGGTACCATCTTCTTTGGTGGTAAAAAATGGATCGAAGATATGTTTCAGGTTTTCCTGGGATATGCCACTGCCTGTATCAGTTATTGTACACTGCAAGTCTCCATCGACAAGTGCGGTGTTTATAGTAAGTTCTCCCCCGGATTCCATCGCCTGTAAAGCGTTTAAGATACCATTCATTAAAATCTGTTTAATACTATTGCCATCAACCTGCATTGGAACAAGGGTTTCGTCCAGATCTTTTATAATATGAATCCCGGATTTTTCAATTTTGGGCCCTGTGATGGCAAGGACATCCTTAACCAAACTGTTGATATCGGTATCAGTAAAAGCCATTTCCGACTGCCGGGCAGACCGGAGAAAACGACTGACTGTAAAATCAATCCTGTCCAGTTCTTCCACTATCACCTCCAGATCTTCTCCCTCTAGTGGTTCTTCCTGTTCTCCCGCCCGCTGGATCAACATCTTAATGGAGGTCAGTGGATTTTTGATTTCATGGGCTAGACCGGCCGAGAATTCCCCCAGAGCATACAGTTTTTCCGTACGTACCAGGTTTTCCTGAGCAGATCGGATAGCGGCAACAAGATCCCTAAGCTGTTGAGACATAGTATTAAATGTGCTTGCAAGCTCTCCGATCTCCCCAACAGCATTCTCCGGAATGGCTGAGCCAAAGTCACCTTCACCTACCCTGTGGGCAGCGCGATTGAGCAGAAGTATAGGCGAAATCAGCCTCCTTGCCATCCACAGAGCGGCCAGGATTCCGATAATCACAATGACACCGGTCAACACCCACACTTTTTGCCTGGAAGCCTGCAGAGTCTTGAAAAGTGGCTGCACAGAAATACCAAGACGGAGATACCCAGCAACGCCCAGTTGTTTGGAGATTATTGGAATAAGAAGATCCAATGGCTGCTTCGTATCTGTTGCTGTAAAATCTCTCAGAAAAACAGGCTGTTTCCGGGCAAGCTCAAAAGAGGCTATAGGATCACGTACAATGGCTTCTCTCTCTCGTGCAAGAATAAGTTCTTCATGATCGTTATAGATCTCACCATAGACAAGAAAACTTTCCTTTGATTCCAGGTAGGACTGCATAAGGCTGTAAAGTGCATAATCTTCGTCGTAGAGCAGAGGCTCGATGATCTGTCTTGGCATGATTTCGCCAAGCTGCAGGGCACGAATCCGTAAATCTTCCTGCAGGATACGTTTCTCATCACGCAGGATCAAGGTGGCAACCGACAAAGCTGTCACTACAATAACAGCCACTATCGAGAGTGACAGTCGTACCGCAATCCGATTATACCAACGTAGCACCATAATATTTTTCGTTCTTCTCCAGCCAGTTACTATTCTTTTAACTGTTTACGCAGTACAATCGCAGAATGATACAATTCCGGCGAGGGCATGGCAAAACCATCCATTTCAAGGTGCTTGAGAACGACCTGACCACGAGGATCTTTTGCCATACCAAGTAATACCTTGAGCAGCGTCCGCTTCTTCTCCTGATCAAATCCTGGAGTAACCACCACCGGTGGCATCCCAAATTCCTTTGACTTATGAATGATACGAACCCGCCCCGCAAAGGAATCCGGCAACTTATAGAGAGAATCAAAAATCAGACTGTCCACTGCGGCCCCATCGGCGAGCCCGGTGGCAACAGCTTCAATTGATTTGTCATGGCTCTCTGTGTAAAATGTTTTTTTGAAAAAATATTTCGTCATATACCCTAGACTGTTAAGGGTGGCCACTGGATAAATACGACCGCTGAGAGACAAGGGGTCGGTGAAAGCAAAGACCTGTCCCTGTAACTCTTCAAGTGTCTTCGCCGAATTATTCTTACCGGTAATAATATAGGACTGGTAGGCCGTCTTTCCCTTAACGATAGGCACCGCCAGAACTTCCAAGCCAAAGGCCTGCCGCCCGGCAAGGTAGCCACCGGTACAAGTGAACGCCATCTGCACACTTGCATCAAAGAGGAGCGTATTGATTTCCTCGTAAGTGCGCCGCTGTTTCAGATGAACATGGATTCCCAGTTTTTCTTCCAGGTACTCACGAAACTCAGCAAAGTGGACCAGAGTCTGGGCAGGTGAGGCCATGGCAGAGACCGCAAAGAAAAAATGATCTGCATGTGTTTCATCGGGCTCCCGGGTAAATGCCTTGCCAGGAAGCAGACAACAGAGAACCAAACAGACAACAAAGGAGTATGATTTTATTTTTTTCATAAAAAAGCACCTACTGGTATAAATAGTTTTCGTTATTAATATGGTAGGCGAATAATCGCTAATGATGCAACATTCTTTTTTTAATTTTCAACCCCTTTGCATATTGGAGGTAAGATACCAAACCTTGGTATTATGATCAAAAGTGGTGTTTGAGAGGGCATAAAACGGATGATTTCGGATAGTACCATCTTCCTTAAATTTCATAAGCGTTGAACGAGAAAGGTAAAAATAAAGGTTATAAGGCTATCAGCCTACTTTGCCAAAGTGAATAAAAAAAATGCAACAGAGGCACCTTACACCTTAAACTGAACGACCATATCTTCCAATTTTTGGGCAAGTTCACTCAATTGCTTCGCACTGCCATCGACCTGGCTGCTGCTGTCATTGATTTCAGCAGACGATTGTCCAACTTCTGCTATATCAGCAGCAATCTCACCGGTCACCGATGATGTCTGGGTCACATTTTCATTCACTTCCTGTATCCCCTGTGAAGCCTGAGCGACGCTACTGGAAATTTCCCGGGTAGCACTAGATTGCTCTTCAACGGTCACAGCTATGGTTGTCACCATTTCATTCACCTCATTAATTACTCCGGTTATCTCTGCAATTTTGGTTATAGAACCATTGGTGGCATTCTGGATGGTGGAAATTTTATCCTTAATTTCACTCGTTGCCGCGGAAGTTTGTTGGGCAAGAGCTTTAATTTCATTGGCAACCACGGCAAACCCTTTCCTGATTACCACCCAAGCTCAGGTGGCCCAAAAAAATAGTTGGGTGCTCACTCTGTGAGTACCTTAGTGTGGCATACTGACCCTCAAGACTAAAATCAAAAAGGGGATGCATATCAAAAAGCAAAATTCAAGTTCAAAAAGGTTTGAGTTTGCCTGATTTTCTCAAATCTTATTGAACACAAGAGCAATGTCAAACAGCGCTTTTCCAACTACGATGGCCAAAAGGGTTCGTTTGTCCAAACTGTGGAGACTCAAGCCACTAGGAACTTACGACACGGAATTTGTATCAATGCTCTGCCTGTAACAGGCAGACATCATTGACACCCGGTACTATTTTTCAGGCAACGAAACTCGAATTGACAATTTGGTTTCTTGCAATTTACCTGCTTACTCAATCCAAAGGGGGCATCTAATCTTTATATTTGGCAAGACCCCTTGGTGTCTCTGCAAATGCAGCACATCGTATGCGTCATAAGTTGCAACATGTGATGAAGCTATGCGACGACAAGCAAGCCTTCAGCGGCTGGGTTCAAATTGATGACTCTTATATTAGTGGAGAACGTCATGGTGGCAAACGAGGCCGTGGAGCAGAAGGTAAAACTCCTTTCGTCGCTGCGGTTATGACAAATAACCAAGGTCATCCAATCTCAATGAGGTTCAGTGTCGTCACTAGTTTTAATAAAAATGACATATCAAGTTGGGCCAAAAGCCATCTTTTCCCAGGTACTTCCGTCCTATCTGATGGACTCAATTGCTTTCCTGCGGTCAAAGACGCCGGGTGCAATCATCATGTGATCGTCAAGAGCCACATTGCAAAAAGCCAGCGGCACTCAGATTTCAAGTGGGTTGATACGATGATTGGAAATGTTAAAAACTCAATCCATGGTACATATCATGCAATAAGTGAAAAACATGTTCCACGCTATCTCGCTGAGTTTTGTTTCCGCTTCAACAGGCGATTTGAATTGGGAAAAATGATAAAGCAACTTGCTCAAGCAGCAGTTAACACATTACCGATGCCACAGCGAATTTTGAAGTTAGCTGAGGATCGGTGGTAATCAGGTTCTGTTTTGACTGTTTAGAATGCATATCTTACAAAACCACCAAATAACAAACGTATACAGGTCGTACTACGCATTTACCACCTCACCAAACCACCCCATTTACCATTACGGTCAAATTTTCAATATTGGCAATATCTTACCTCTCATATTCAGAAAAGTGAAGTGATAAGAATTCGCTTTCCGTTCCCGCGAAAGCCATTGAAAGAAAGGTTTGAGTTGCGTGAGGGTGGTCTGCAGAGTCGACCTACTGAATTTTTTCCAGATTGCTTCCCCTGCTGTTCTATCAAATAGCGTTTGAAGGCAACGGCGTGCTCAAAGCAAAATGCATTAAAATCACGAGACCAGGCCACTCCAATTCGATGTGATCTGTTCGTTTGGAAAGGGCATCAATTCAAGCGTTACGCAGACAATCAGTATTTTTTTGACATCTAACCTACTCCTGTGTAATACTTAGTAGTAGACTGACGCTCAAAGTCATATACTTCTTATCTTCCTCCTTTTTGTTGACTATATAAATGTTGCAATACAAACTCACTGATCTGCTGGATATTGATGAACTGGGCCTGATGTTGGAACAGTTATGCAATCTCACAGGCATGCCACTGGCAATCCTAGATCCTGAAGGCAACGTTATCAAAGGAGTTGGCTGGCAGAAGATATGCCGTGATTTTCACCATAAAAACACCGCACCATGTGAGTTATGTACAGTACATAATAGCCAAGACTTGGGTGCTTTTCCTGACAATAAAGCCTCTATTGTCTACACCTGCCCCCACGGACTGATCAACTCCATCTGTCCGCTTATCATCAATGGACAACATCTGGCCAGTGTCTTCACCGGACAGGTTCTGCATCAACCTGTTGCAGAGAAATTACGAAACCAGTTTCAACAACAAGCCCAGAGGTATGGATTTGATGAAACTCTGTATCTTCAGGCCTTGGAAGAGATTCCTGTTTTCTCACTGGCATCCCACACCCGCATTCTTGAGTTTATCTCTGTTCTCGCCAAGAACATTGCTTCAATGGGACTTGCGCGGCTGAAGGAACTCGAACAAAATGAAACTATACGAAAAAATGAGGAGCAATTTCGTCTGACCTTGGAAGCCATTAACGATGAACTGTGGAATTGGGATGTGGAGCAGAACATCATAACCTTGAGTCCTCGTTTCTATACCATGCTGGGCTATGAGCCTGACGCATTTTCAATTAACTACCGAACCTGGAAAGACTTTATTCACCCGCAAGATCACATTGGCACCCATGAGGCACTTCTACAATATAGCTCCTCAGACGAACCATTTCGACACAGGTTTCGTTGTCTCACTGCTTCGGGGGATTATATCTGGATTAGTGCCCGTGGCAAAGTTGTTACTCGTGCCCCGGACGGCTCTGTTAAACGCGTTGTAGGTGCAGTCACAGATATCACAAAGCTTATACAGGCAGAAGAAAAATTCGAAAAAGCCTTTCAAAAAAATCCGCTCCTGATGTGCATCAGTGATATTGAAACCGGTGAGTTTGTCGATGTAAACGACAAATTCATGCAGATTCTCGGCTATTCTAGAACTGAGCTGATTGGAAAACGGTCTACTGATCTGGGCATCATCACCTTGGACACGCGATCTTACCTGAGATCCTCTTCCCAGAAGAGGAAAATGATCAGTAATCATGAAGTAAGTCTCAGCCGCAAAAACGGAGACAAGCTGCAATGTTTATATTTTACCGAGATAATCAAGGTTCATGGTCGTACCAAACTACTCTCAATTATCCAGGATATTACTCAGCAGAAAAAAGAGGAACAGGAAAGGAAGTTACTGGAACTGTAATTGCAGCAGGCGGTTAAGCTGGAGGCCCTCGGAACACTGGCTGGAGGAATAGCTCATGACTTCAATAACATTCTTTCAGCCATTCTTGGTCATGGGCAGATGGCATTAGAGCAACTTTCTCCATCCAGCCCGGTTGCTCAAGATATTCAACAGATGGTACTTGCCGGCAACCGGGCAGCCGATCTTGTTAAACAGATTCTGCTCTACAGTCGTCAGGAAAAAGAGAATTTTCAACCTCTGCGAGTCCAGGAAACGATCCAGGAAGTTGCCGAAATGCTCTCTTCAACCATCCCAAGCTCCATTCAGTTTTCAGTATCAATTGATGAGGAGTGTGGAGCTATCCTGGCCGATCCGACTCAAATGCATCAGGTCATTATGAATCTATGCACCAACGGTATGCAGGCAATAGAAAATGACTATGGCACTCTTTCAATCACTCTCACTGAGGTAACCTCACCTCTATCCCTGCACTCATTAAATGACGCAGAGCAAAACGGTCAACGATCTGTCTGTATAGAGGTGTCTGATTCAGGGAGTGGCGTACCGGAGGACATCAAAGCAAAAGTTTTTGATCCGTTTTTCACCACCAAAGAAAAAGAAAAGGGAACAGGTTTGGGGCTTGCGGTAGTTAATAGTATAGTGCAAAACCACCATGGTGCAATCACCTTGGAGAGTGCCCCTGCGGCAGGCACAACGTTTCGAGTATATCTACCGATAGTCGAAGAGAAGTCCTCCACAGTGATTACCGAGGTGGATCTCCCCCAAAGTGGTCATGAACGGATTTTGTTGGTAGATGATGAGACTCTCTTGATAGATATGAACAAAAGGGCACTGGAGAAACTCGGCTACCAGGTGACATGTTTTTCAGACAGTCTTGAGGCGCTCAAGTATTTTCAAAAAAAAGCAGATTGTTATGATATTATTGTGACGGATATGACAATGCCGAACCTGACCGGTCTAGATCTGATCAAGGAGGTCTTGAAAATAAAACCTGAGGCCCAAACCATACTCTGTACCGGTTTTAGCCCATCCGTAAATAAAGTCGAAGCAAAAGCACTCGGAGTCAGTAAATACCTGATGAAACCATTCCTTCCTCAAGTATTGGCTGAGACAATACGTAAGGTTCTTGACCATGGCTGATATTCTTATAGTTGATGACGACAAAACACTCTGCTCTATGCTGGTAAAGCGCCTTGAGTCTGTTGATCACACAGTAATATGTGCCTATACATTGGCAGCTGGTATCCATGCAGTGGGTGAAGCTGCGTTTGATGTGGTTTTTCTTGACGTGCAGTTGCCAGACGGCAATGGCCTAGACGCTCTCACTCACTTCTCAAGTGCCCCCTCCACCCCGGAAGTAATTATAATGACCGGAGCGGGTTACTCGAGCGGTGCAGAACAGGCCATTAAAACAGGTGCTTGGAGTTATCTGGAGAAACCTCATGTCATTAGGGACCTCTTGCTTCCCCTTGCTCGTGCGCTTGAATACAGAAAAGAAAAACATACGATGGCAACCGTCAAGGTGGCCCTTAAACGAGACAAAATCGTTGGTGATGGTCCGGCAATCACTGCATGTCTGGATAAACTTGCAAACGCTGCAACCGGAGAGGCCAGTGTACTCATCACCGGGGAAACGGGAACAGGAAAGGAAGTTTTTGCCAAAGCCCTCCATGAGAATTCATCCAGGGCTGAACATTGCTTTGTCATTATAGACTGTGCCTCATTGCCGGAGACTCTTATTGAAAGCACACTGTTTGGTCACGCCAAAGGGGCATTTACCGGCGCTGAGAAGGCAAAGGAAGGGCTTATTCAGCTTGCCAACGGCGGCACGCTCTTTTTGGATGAAGTCGGTGAACTTCCCCTTGATGTACAAAAGAAATTTCTCCGGGTGATCCAGGAAGGCAACTATCGCCCTGTAGGCAGCACGACCGAACTCTACTCAGACTTTAGAGTGGTTGCTGCCACAAATCGTGATCTTGATAAAATGGTCCAGGATGGACGATTTCGTGCCGACCTCCTGTTTAGATTGCGCTCTTTTTCTCTCCCGCTCCCCCCTCTGCGGATGAGAACTGAAGATATTCCCGTTCTGGCCAGATATATTGTCACCAACCTCTGTGATCGGTTGCAGATTGAGCAGAAGCTCCTTACCGTAGATTTTGTCGAACATCTTCAAGCCCATCCTTGGCCCGGAAATGTTCGTGAACTTCAACAACTTCTGGAAGAAGTGTGTTCCAGCGCCTACCGGCACCGTACCCTCTTTGCTAACCACCTCCCCGAGCATATTCGTATTCACCAGGCACAACGGAAACTGCAGAACAGAGTAGAGGGGGAAGCAGAACCAAACACTCAGCATAAGGCCCTGAACAGACCCTTACCCTGGAAAGAGTATAAAGCAATAATGGAGATAGAATATCTCACCCACCTCATGACCTACACGACTGAAAATATAAAGGAATCGTGCGAATTATCTGGGATATCACGAGCAAGGGTGTATCAATTACTGAATAAGATAGAGTATAAAAGCATATATAAAAGCACTCCGAATCGCCTGAACAAAAAAACCGAAAATAAATAAATCTTCCACGCAACACTTAAAGAATTCTGATTATTCTTGTTTCCTCTCCCCTCTCTACCGTGCTTTGCCCGACCCTCTTCATTATAGTATAGAAGATTGCCTTCACCTGATTGTGCTCGAGTTGTCTTTGGATAGTTGTCTCCTGCTGTCTAACAAATAAGATAGTATGAAAAAGTAGATGTTCTTCTTCTTCCACCAAAACTCCCCCCCCCCCCATTGACTTTTGATGCTGCAGCAAAAAAAATCAATCCATATTAAGTAGATACGCACCTCTGGCCTGTGGCGCAGGTTTGGATTGTCGGGCAGGGGCGCCTCAGCCCAGTCTGAAAAACAAGACTCAATGTGGCCGCAACATCCATCTCATACCTCTGTTCCCCCTGGTACCGTTCATCCCAAAAACACCAACACACTGGAATAATACAATTTCTCTGCAATTCTAAAAAGTGGCACATGTACTGCAAAGTGACACCCCAGTTGGTTTGCGATACGAATATCTGTTTCAATCAGGAAAGGGAGAGGAGATGCACATTTTTTTCTACACGGCCCAAAAGTCGACTCAGGCCTCAGCGGCTCTTGAATGGCTGTGTTCTTTATATCCTCCATTAGACATCCTGGAACTGCCCAGTGCTTCAGGGTTTAGCTCCCATGAGGCACTGCAACTGCGCAGCGGTGATCTCATAATTCTTTTTGCTCGTGATCAAAGAGAGTTGGAAGCCTTGATACGCCTGGAAAATGAGTGCAGCAACTTCAAGATATTCATTATTCTTCAAGAGGAAGACAGGGAACTCTTGAAAATCGGGCAATTGCTTAATCCAAGATATTACATCTTTGCCAGCCAGGGTTATATCCATGCTGAGGAAGCCATCCGAAAAGTTATGAAACAAACATATAAAAACGAAGGGTTGTAAGTGACGTTACAGCTCAAACGGCCTGCTGTTTCCAGTTGATGCTCTTCTGAAAATGACAGGACGCACATCCATCCCGGGAGGGAAAAATGAAGAATTTAAGTCTTGCAGTAAAAATTGGTGGAGGATTCGGAATTGTAATCCTGCTCCTTATTGTCGTCTCAATGGTCTCCTGGCGTGGATTAAGTGGAGTGGGTGACGGTTTTGTCAACTATCGCGGTCTGGCAAAAGACACGAACCTTGCTGGTCGTCTCCAGGCCAATATGCTGATGGTGCGCATGAACGTAAAAGATTTCATAGCAACTGGCAGTGAGAAGGATATACAGCAGTTTAACGACTATGTTAAAAAAATGAATACCTTTCTGGAGGACGCCAAAAAGACGATTAAAAACCCGGAACGTGCAGCAAAAATAGATCTTGTGACAGACGATATGCAGAAATACGAGAAGGCTTTTGCAAGGATGGTAGAGCTCCGTAAGGAACGCTCCAACATAGTGAATAAGGGGCTTCGAGGGTACGGTCCCAGCATGGAAAAGAATCTGACGAAAATTATGTCCTCAGCCAAGGAAGACAACGATGTTGACGCCTCCTATGAGGCCGGTATTGTCCTACGTCATATGCTGCTGGGTCGACTCTATGGCCAGAAATTTCTCGATACCAATGCCCCTGTGGATTTTGACCTGGTGAAATCAGAGTATGTTAATGTATTTAAGGGAATCGATAGACTGGATGCACTCCTCCAGAACCGCACCCGTCGTGCTCTCAATGCTAAAGTCAAAGAAGAGGCCACAATCTATCTCGATGCATTTATAGCACTCAGTAAAGTCATCTATGAACGCAATGGAATCATAGCCAACACTCTTGATATAATAGGGCCCGAAGTAGCCACTGCTGTAGAAGAGGTAAAGCTTTCTGTAAAAAAAGAACAGGATGCTTTGGGACCACTGGTGCAGGCAAAAAGTGAGAATGCTATTCTCTTAAATCTGATTATTGCCTGCCTCGCCGTAATGTTAGGGATTGTTTTTGCCATCTTCCTTACCCGCTCTATCACCCGACCGATACAAAAAGTGGTGGAATTTATAAACAAGATAGCCAAGGGAGATTTTACGTCCTCCCTGAAGATCGATCAGCAGGATGAAGTCGGAGCCATGGCCAAGGCTCTCAATCAGACCACCATAGAACTCGGTAGCATGATTAAAGAGATCACCAGCGGTGTGAATACATTGACATCCTCATCTACTGAGTTGGCAACCGTATCCACCCAGCTCTCAACCACTTCTGAAGATGCTGTTGGTCGTGCCAATTCAGTTGCATCGGCAAGCGAGGAAATCAGCGTCAATATGAATTCCGTATCCGCTGCAATGGAACAGTCTTCAAACAATGTCAATATGGTTGCCTCTGCAGCTGAAGAGATGTCTGCCACTGTTAACGAAATTGCCCGGAATGCGGCAAAGGCCAAAATAATTTCTGACGACGCGGTGGTACAGTCACAACAGACCGCAACCAAGGTCAATGAGTTAGGTACGGCGGCTGATAAAATAGGGAAAGTCACCGAGGTCATCACCGATATTTCTGAACAGACCAATTTACTTGCGCTCAATGCAACCATTGAGGCTGCAAGAGCCGGCGAAGCAGGGAAAGGCTTTGCCGTAGTCGCCAACGAAATCAAAGAACTCGCCAAGCAGACAGCAGAGGCCACTGTAGACATTAAGACTCAGATTGAAGAGATGCAGGGCACCACCGGAGCCACAATTTCTGATATTCAGTCTATCTCCGGAGTCATTAACGAAATCAATGATGTTATTGCCACCATCGCAACTGCCGTTGAAGAGCAGTCTGCTGCCACCTCTGAAATATCTGAAAATGTCGCCCAGGCTTCCGCCGGCATAAGCGAGGTGAATGAGAATGTGGCGCAGAGTTCAATTGCGGTACAGGATGTCAGCCGAGATATCAGTGAGATCAGCAATGGATCAAGTGAAATAAATAACAGCAGTCAAAATGTCAATCAAAGTGCTGGTGAACTCTCAAGGCTGGCAGAACAGCTTAATTCCTTAGTCCTCAGATTCAAGGTTGCTTAAGGCAGGGAGCCTCTAACTAAAGGGGTATGGATTGCTATGGCGCCAAGCGTTGCATGGAAGTGATTGGCATCATAACAATTTTTGTTGGAGCAGCAAAGGAGGAACACCATGAACAACCACTTAAATGAAAAGAAAGAACTCGCGGATCAGATGACTACGGACACTTCGATTCGGGTCCAGGTCAGTCTGCTCGATTCGCTGATGACCCTTGCCGGTGAGCTGGTATTAAGCCGCAATCAGCTCCTGCAGACGATCGCTGCCACAGAATACCATAACGTTGATGCTATTAGGCAAACGGGGGGGGAGCAAACGGCAGTGGCAAACGGGGTCGGACCAAGCTATCCCCCTGATTTAATCTCATTTAAATCAAAAAAATAGCTATTATTTGGCCTTAGAGTACTCTTTTTACCCTCCAAAAGTGTATTCTAAGAAGCTGAATCCCTATTTAATACTGTCTCTAATGCCTTAGAAGGTTCTTTTTATGGTGAAAAAGGAGCTTCCAAGAGCAACAAACGAGTTTTTTCAGCATACTTTAACAATAAAACGGATAGTTATCTTGGTCCGACCCTATTGTTTGTACTATTGTTTGTAAACTCCGCAACCCTTCTATGTCTTTATATTTCCTGATACCATTTTTACCGTTATTCTTTACGTCAAAAAGCGCTTGGTCCGCAGCGGTTAGCAGCGCATCTACGTCCAGCGCATCTTCTGGAAAGCTTGCTATTCCAAAGCTTGCCTGTAGGCGAACCTCAATGTACTGGTCAAGCACATAAACAGAATCTCGCATGCAGGCATGGATATCATTTGCTTTCTGGAATGCCTGAGTTTGATCATAGCCTGGCAGTACCACGACAAATTCATCACCAGCATACGCTACGGCATAAGCTGGCTCCTGCAAGCAACTGTTTATAGTATGTGCGACTTCCCGGATGGCTCGGCTGCCGTTGAGGTGACCATGAGTGTCTACGACCTGTTTGAAATGGTCCAAATCCATAAATATCAGTGAGAGTTGAGCACCATCGGATTTACCGCTTTCAATCAATGCAGCAAGAGACTGGTAGAGATAACGTCGATTGAATAAGCCGGTCAGATTATCTCTCAAGGAGAGATTTTTAAACTGTTGTTCACTTTCCCGCAGGATCTCTTCCGCCTTCTTGCGCTGAGAGATGTCTACCAGAGCAATCACCACCCGCTCCTGGGTTGCCTCATAGCCGGAAACCATCATTGATTTTCCCATGATGCATTTTTCCTCACCGCCGGCGGTAACCAGTGTTAGTTCCCCTTCGTTTTCATTTTTTCCCTGGGCAACCGCTAAAATGACCTCCATGGCCATTTGCCTAAATGCCTCTGAATCGGTTTGCGAAAAAATAGTATCGGGTGTCACACAGTTTTCGAGCCCCATGAGCTTAACAAAAGCCGGATTCCGGTCGACGGTTTTTATGAGTGACCAGCAGTGGTGTATCCTGCTCGGATTTTGTACTAGATATTTTCTAAAATCAGAGACTCCTGATGCCTGCAATTGTTCAATGTGCGATCTCAGCAGAGTAGTATCCCTCTCGATCATGGCGATGGGTGCAGACTGATACAGCTGCCGATATCGCTTCTCACTCTCCTGAAGCGCCCTCTCGGCCCTTTTCAAATCGGTACAGTTCTCGACGATGGCCATAACTTCAGTTATTGTTCCGTTGACTCCAGGTATTGGATTCAGATGGTAGCGTAAATGCGTGCAGGCACCCTGGTTGTCACTATAAGAACGTTCAGCGATATGCGGTTTCTGATGGACTATGCATTGCTTAACATCAGCAAAGATGTCCGATGCAATTATGGTTTGACTCTCTGAGGGGCTTATGGATTTGGAGTCTTTGCCAGAAGGCCAGGGAAATATTTCCTGCATTTTCCGGTTAATGCCAGTTATAAAACCCTGAGCATTTATGATGAATATCCCAAGTGGAGCGCAGTCACCCAAAAGCTGGTTTCTTGCTTCAGTACTTTTGAGTACTGTCTCGGCCTTTTGGCAGCGCTGTTCAATTCTTTGGTATTCTGCAATTTTTCGGTGTAGTGCTTTTATTTCAGACATGAGTTGGTCTTTGGTTTCTGATTTTTTGTAACGTAAGTCGATACGTAATGTTCAACATTTCATGATCATGCTCAAGTATTGTTGCGAGCATTTGAGCATGTTTTTTTCCTTCTGTTTGGCTGATCTATTATGCCTACCGGTATCGCGGACAAGGCGGATGTAATTATAAATACGTTCTTGATCTTCGCTTGCTGGTCCTCCTGCCACTTTGGTATAAAATCGTACTACACTCGCCCCATGCAGACTTTCACCGCCAGACCCAACAGCATATCCAAAAGCAACGTATCCGAGGCAGTTATGTTTTGGTATTATTGGCAGTACTGTGATGTTTACAAAAGATCAAAAGGCTGTTTTTCAAATTGCATAGTACCATCGGCACTTATATATTTATGTAGTGCGTCTCGGAAAACTCCCGGTCGCATAGAGGGACACTGGCAAGCCGACGCACCCGTTAATTACTTCAATGGTCATTTCCTTATCTCTTTAGTGGGTTATCTCTCTGCCTGTCAGGCATGCCGCATAGTTCACTCGACCCAGACAGCATGCCTATCGTTTATGGCAATGACTATTGACGACGCTTCTTGTGTCCTTCAGGAACAGCTGCCAACTGGTCGTCAACAGACTGACATGTCGCGCTGACTGACTCGCCACCACGACCTGCAAAGGTTACTTTGTCACCTTCCTGCTTGCCTTCACACGCTTTGATCGCTTCGGGAGGCGGTCCCTGCTCCTTGCCACCCTTGCCACTGTCCCTGTCTGCACAAGCTGTTACAGACATCATTGCTACCAGCATCACTACAAGCAGTACTTTTTTAGTTCTTTTTGTTTTCATAATATTTCTCCTTTTTGGATCTTTGACCCTTTTGGGATTGTTTATTTTACCGTCGATCAATTGAACAATGGTTTCCTGTATTGCTGTTCTTGAAAATATCACTCCAATGTGAAAGAAATATGGAAGAATTGTGAAAATTGAAAAAATAGGTTTTTCCAATCAAAAAGAATTTTGCTTATGATGCAATATATAGCACGAAGTGAAATCGTGACTGTTATTCCTTTTTTGATATAAAGCAGATATTTTTCACACTCCACACCAAGGTCGCTAAAAAGGGGCCGAATATAATTGCTGCTGTTTTCCATCCGATCAGTATTGTCTGAATTTTCTGTCTCATGTTTCATTTCTCCCGTTTTATTGATAACTGCCAAAACAAGCCCCCCAGCACTTTGGAGAGAGGGAGGAGGAGATAAAAATGCAGGGAACCTGTTTAGTTTTCCCGTTTACTGGGATTCGTAAATTGTTGACAGCAAATTACAGGAGGAATGAGGACGAAAAATGGGAGTTAAAAATATTTCGAAAATTAATGGGATAGGTTAGCTGTTACTCTATCTTTTTTCTTAGTTTCATACCCATTATTCAAGTCACTGTTTACGGTGAGTCCTGTTCTCTTAACTAATTTTTGGTGGGGTATTTTATCAATAGAAGATTTAAAGGTATTGAAGAAAAAACTTTATCCTCCAGAAACAAAGGAAGGGCAAAAATTCTTAGCATACTTTAGCAATAAAACGGACAGTTAGACTGATCCAGCCCTATTTTTTGGGACGTTGCAAAACGCATGGGATTGGATTCACTTTTTTCGGTTTCCCCCCAATATTAGGACCGATTACTCCAACTAACGTTTATTAGGCCTATGCTCAAAATCAGCCATTAACGAAGCTACCATCGGATGAAGAACTTGACATCAGGGGGAAAATGACAAAAACCAGATAGAGGTAACACTATAATTTAAATGAAAAATCAGGATCTATTACGTATATAGGCTGAACACCAAGACCAACGCCTAATTCCCCAAGTGATAAGAGATGTCATTGGAGAACAATGCTCGTGCGGCAGATCTTATAGCCAGTAAGGATAACTGCGTTCGACTTAATAAAGGTAAATTCTGGAACAGATGTAAACACGGAACCCGTGAAGAAATTTCTTTGTCATATAGCTGCGGCACTTACCAAGATGTGCAGTTGAGATAATCAGTCGGCCAGCAGCACATCAACCATCTCCGCAAATCCGTACCCGCCTTCTTTCCGAGTGACCCAAGTAGGTTTAGTGGGCAAGTCATCAAGAAAATGTAAAATATTGGCAACCCCAACCGCATGGGGAAAGTAGGCAAACATAGGTGCATCATTGGGGGAATCGCCGGAGAAAATAACCGATTCTTTGTTGCTGCCGAGATCCAGTTGAAAGATCTCTTTAAAAAGACATTTTGTCATAGCTAATTTATCATAGTCGCCAAACCACCCGTTCACGTGAATGGAACTGACCTTGGCAACGGCACCCGTTTCCTGAAAGAGTTGAACGATCTGATCCACCTCAACTTTAGACAATGCAGGAACATCCTCACAAAAATCAATAGCAAGATCAGCCTCACGGTACTGTTGATCAGCGGATATGGCGCAGCCTGGAACTTTTGAGAGTATTAGCCCCTGAAGTTGGGTAAGCTTTTGTCGGTCAATTCTTCGTTGTTTTTCAGTCCGCCAGAATCGCCGGATCATTTTATGCTGGACATGGTCATAGTAGAAATAGAATGCTCCGTTCTCGCCAACCAGTCCGTCAACAGGCCACATCCTCGCAATGTGATCGCACCAGCCAGCTGGCCTTCCGGTTATAGGAATAACTTTGATACCGGCCTGCTGTAAATGTTCCATTGCGCTGTAGGCAATTGCCGGCAGGTAACCGTCATTGGTGAGGGTGTCATCGATATCTGTGAGCACATACTTAATCTGGTATTTTGATGTGCTGGAAAAATTTTGAATTGGCTTCATTAAAAGTTGTTACTTTATGGCTAATTTAAAATGCCTGTTATAGCTTTGGATCCACGGATTTTTTATATTAAAAAACAATGCCACACACAGTGGTTAACCGTTTATGGAAAACTGGAAACATCTATTGATAGTGTATCCGTTTTTCTACCACAGCAAATTGAATAATGGTGAAAATAGCCAGGATAAGGACCAGAACAACCGTTAATGTTGCAGCATAGGAGGTGTCCCAGAAACTAAAGGCATTTTCATAAATATAGTAGAGAAGAAGAGAACTTGCATTGTCAGGTCCACCCTTGGTCATGATCACCAGATGATCCACCAACTTAAAGGAGTTGACAACCGCATTAACTGTAATGAACAGGGTGGTTGGCATAAGCAAGGGCCAGGTCACACGCTTGAAGTAATACCAACCCCCGGCCCCTTCTACTACTCCTGCCTCTCTGAGTTCGGGGGATAGTTGTTGCAGGGCGGCAAGATAGAAAATCATGAAGAACCCAGCTTCTTTCCATATCACCATGACGATAAGGCAGTATAGGGCACTATTGGGGTCGCCGAGCCAGTTGTGACTGCTTCCTCCAAAAAAATGAGAGACCTGGTCGAAGAGTCCGTATTCCGGTGTATAAAAAAACAGCCAGATATTTGCAACCGCAATCATGGGCAGGACGGTGGGGGTGAAAAAAGACATACGTACCAGGAAGCGCCCTTTGATATTTCGATTGATCAAAAGCGCCATTCCAAGTGCAAATGCAATACTTAAGGGGACCGTACACATGGAATAGATCATATTGTTCTTAAGAACTTTCCAGAAAATATCATCTTCCATGAGTAAGGAATAATTTTCTAGACCGGTGTAGACGGAAGGATGAACTGCATTTCCAGTGGAAAACAAACTATGGTAAATGGTGGAGCCGATGGGGTAATGTGTAAACAGACCGATCATGAATACGGCTGGAAGTACTAACAACCAACCATTTATATGATTCCAATAACGCAACTCCAACATCGGTTTCATGATTGTTCTCCCATGTTGGTCGTCTCGACTCTCTTTCCGGTTGATGCGGAAAACAAGTGGGTATCTTTTGAACTCCACCCGATTCTTATTATCTCGCCCATCGGAATAGTTGCTTTACCCTTAATTGTCAGGGTTATGGATTGGTCATTTGAACGGCCGACGATCAGTGTGTCTGCTCCAAGATATTCGGTAGCAGAGACCACTATTTCGAACCCGGAGTTCTTGGAAACCTCAATATTTTCAGGTCTGACTCCAATCAACAAGTCGCTAATGGCAAAGTTTTCTGGCATGTCGACACCGCAGGCTGCCACAATTTCCGGGTTCGACTTCAGAATATTCATTGGAGGGTTACCAATAAAACTTCCAGTAAACGCGGTGGCTGGTCGGTTGTATAGATCCTCGGGGGTACCGTGCTGCTCTATCCCTCCGTCATTCATTAGGATGATTTTATCCGCTATGGTCATCGCCTCGACCTGATCGTGGGTAACGTATACCATTGTCATTCCAAGGCGTTGTTGGAGGGATCGAATTTCCTGGCGCATTTCCTGCCTGAGCTTCGCATCAAGGTTGGAAAGTGGTTCGTCCATAAGACAGACCGGTACCTGCGCAACAATGGCACGTCCAAGTGCTACTCGTTGGCGTTGCCCACCAGAGAGCTGAGCAGGCTTTCGATGCAAAAATTCTTCCAGCCCAAGAATGTCTGCTGCATTTTTCAGACGTTTTTTTCGCTCTGGTTTTGATACTTTGCGGGCCTTGAGGCCAAAGAGTATATTTTCAGCGACAGTTAAATGCGGGAATAGTGCATAATTCTGAAAAACCATGGAGATATCGCGTTTCACCGGAGGGAGATTCGAGACATCCTTACCATTGATTTCCACCGCGCCGGATGTTGGTGTCTCCAGGCCAGCTATGAGGCGGAGCGTGGTTGACTTACCGCAGCCTGAAGGTCCAAGAAGGACAAGAAGTTTTCCTTCTTCACAGCCCAAATTGATATTACTCAGGGCCTCGAAACTGCCCCAGCTTTTATAGATATCTCTCAAAATAATTGCTGACATTGTTTATTCTCTATCTCAAGTTAACCTTGGTTATCAGGTGAAAAACTACTTAATGCCTGAGTGCATGAACGATTGAACAAATTGACGCTGGAACAAAATAAAGGCCAGTAACAAAGGGGACATCGTCATAACTGTCGCAGCTGTAATTATAGACCAGTCGACCCCGGATTCCGGAGCGCCGAAAATGGCCAACCCCACAGTCAGGGGACGGCTGTTGACTGAACTGGTAACAACTAAGGGCCAAAGAAAATTGTTCCAATGATAACTAACGGAGACCAGCCCATATGCAATATAGGTGGGTTTAGCAAGTGGGACATAAACCTTCCACAAAACACCAAGAGCGGAAACACCTTCCACCTGAGCCGCTTCAACGAGTTCTTTGGGGATGGTTTTAAAAGACTGTCGCAATAGAAAAACACCAAAAGCGCTAGCCATATAAGGAAAAGCGATAGCGGGAATGGTATCAAGTAATCCCATACTACTTATCGTACGGTAATTCTCGACGAGAAGAACCTCCGGCATGATCATCAACTGGAGCAGGACTAATGCGAAAATGACATTTTTCCCGAAAAAATCGAACCTGGCAAAAGCATAAGCCGCGAGAGTGCACAAAATAAATTGAGCAATCAGGATCGTCGTTACTAGAAAAAAAGTATTTAACAGATATCTGGGAAATGGTGCATACCCCCAAGCTCTGGTGAAATTATCCAGTGTTAATGGGGCAAAAAGTTCAAAACTGGTTGAAAATTCAGCAGGATGGAATGCACTCCAAAAGGCGAACAGCACCGGCAAAAGCCAGAGCGCACCGAGCATCCAAGCCCCCAGTGTCTCGATAATATTTACAGTCTTCATGGCAAAACCATTAGAAAGAATAACCGATCAAAGGAGACGCCCTCTGGCGCCCCCCTGACCAGAGATAGAGTTAACGATATCGTTTCAAAATACGATCAGATTGTTTCTGAGCACCATTCAAGGCATCCTGAGGAGACTTGGCTCCAGTCAGGACAGACTGAATTGCATCGTTGAGAATTTTATACATCCGTCCGTTTTCATGAACCGACAATTCAGCTGTAGCATATTTAAGCTGATCCCTAGCAACTGCTGCCGGCGGAAAGTCTTTGACATATGTCTTCATCTCAGCAGTATCATAGGCGTCAGGACGTGTGCCAAGATAGCCAGTACCAATACTCCACTGAGCTGTTCTGGAAGGTTGTGTCATCCACTTAACAAAGGTAAGCGCTGCGGCCCTTTCTTCCGGAGTGCTCTGATCGAATATATAGAAGTTTCCACCACCAGTTGGTGTTCCTCTTTCCTTTCCTGCGGGCAGCATGGCAACACCAAAATCAAAGGTCGCATTCTTCTTTACTGCGGTGAGGTTTCCTGTACTATGCCACATCATTGCGGTTTTCTGCTCGAGGAAGTCGCTCCTGAGTGTACCCCATTCAATGGTTCCTGTAGGCATGATGGCATACTCTTTTCCCAACTTCTTCCAGAAATCTAGGGCCTGAACGACTCCCGGCTTGTCAAAATAGGTTTCGGTGCCACTGTCGTTCATAAGCACTTCACTGTTTTGACGAGTGAGGGCTCCGAACATCCAGTACGGATACCCGGTGGAAGGGATCTCTATTCCCCACTGTTTCACTGCGCCTTGATCGTCTTTAATAACTAGTTTTTTGCCCATCTCGACAAGTTCTTCCCAAGTTGCAGGTGGTTTCTCGGGGTCAAGTCCGGCCTTCCTGAAAGCATCCTTGTTATAATACATGACGATGGTGGATCTCTGGAACGGTATGCTCCATGTTTTATCGCCAGTACGGCTGTTTTCCATCAAAGCGGGGTAAAAACTATCAAGCCATTTTTTGTCTTGCTCGGACGATACTAGATCGTCATAAGCAACGATGGCTTTGTTGTCCATAAGGGTGAAAATTTCTGTTGAGAGTATCACTGCTATATGGGGTGGCTTTCCACCCTTCAGAGCCGTCATAGACTTTGTCATTGTGTCGGAATAATTTCCCGAGTAAGTGGCCTTAATCTTGATGTCCGGGTGTTCTGCCTCGAACTCAGTTACAAGACTGTCAACCAGCTTGGTCAGGGGACCACCCACAGCAACCGGGTAAAACATATTCAATTCGGTTGCTGCCGCCATGGATGTTAATGAAAGCATGGACACTCCCACCACCAATGCTTTCAACATTTGCTTGCCAAATCTTACACTTCTCATGCAATTTCTCCTTTAGTAAATGGTTAAAACTAATGATACGAATACTTACCCTCAGTTGCTGTTGTTCATGTATCTACTAAGATCCACTTATTGTAACTTATTACGTACAGTATGATTCCTAATGTTTGAAGGGATAGTTGTCGATTCTCGAATGATGAGTGTTGATTCCAGCATTCTTTGTACTGGTTTTCCTGCCGACTCCATTCGTTGAAACAGCAGTTCTGCAGCAATTCCCCCCATTTTGTATGCCGGCTGTCGGATGGTAGTAAGAGCCGGCAATACATAAGAGGCAGTCTGCATATCGTCAAACCCCACGATGGATAAGTCATCTGGCAGCCGTAATCCCATTTCTCTTGCTCCTTTCATTGCGCCAAGAGCGAGGTAGTCGTTGGAGCAAAATACAGCAGTCGGTGGGTTTTTCAATGCAAGCAGCTTTTTGACGGTATCTCGTCCACCTGCGAGGGAATATTCCGTCTGAACCAAGAGTTCTTTGTCATACGGGATATCAAACTTATTAAGACACTGCCGGTAGCCATGCCATCGGTGGTAACTGCGGTCGGTTATCGCAAAACTTCCTGCAAGCATGCCTATACGTTTATGACCCAAAGTTATCAAGTGTTCCGTAGCAATAAAACCTCCTCGACAATTATCAACCCCTACCGCCGATAAGGGACCTCCCTTAACAGTGCTAAACAGCAATACAAAAGGAAAATTTTCATCTAGAAGTGTTTTGAGAACATTACCTTTTAAATTGGTGGTTGTAATAATAAGGCCGTCTACCTGTTTTTCCCGCAGTGTTTTAACAAGACTTTCTTCCTGATCATACTTGTAATAAGAGTTGCCGAGGATAACCTGCATTTTTCTCTTGTCTGCATAATCTTGGACACCTTGAGTAGAATCAGCAAATACCGGATTACTAATGGTCGGTATGATTAGGCCAATGGTATTCGATTTTTTGGTGACAAATCCACGGGCTAAAGCATTGTATTTGTAGTTGCAGATTTTCATTGCCCGGGTGATTTTTTCCCGGGTTACTTCTCGTACTGCACCTGGCGAGTTGATGAACCTGGAAACTGTGGCAGTAGAAACACCTGCTAGTTGTGCAACATCCCTCATTGTACTCATCTTGTCCCCATGTAAACGTTTACATTACTGTATCAAAGTTAAAATGTTTGTGCTATCATTATTTAGGAACTCCACGTATCTACCTGTAAGTATAGACAAACAAATGTATTTCAACAGTAATTAATTACTATTGTATTGCATGGATGGGCAATATAATATATGTAAATGTAAACGCATACATTTACAGGAGAAGCAGACTGATGAATAAGAATTGTTTGACATCAATGACCGACCAAGTGAAACGCATTGAACATTGTGGCCTGTACGTTGACCTCGTATCCACTTCAAGGGGAACCGTCCGCGTTGGGAGTATGCCAGATATAGCGAAATTTCTCGCGCATCATGGATTTAGAGAAGAAACCGTAGTCATTCCCAACTGGGAAGCGTCTATGGCTGGTGATAATTATACCGGCGAGGAATTTATTCTTTGGCAAGCTCAGGTTAAAGGTGGAATTCAGAAACAGTACACCGGTAGTCCGAACAACGTGAATCAGATGTACCGTCACCTGGATCAAACATTTTCGTTTTTCTTTGATCCACAGCGTATTTCAATTATCAAGAAACGCTGGCTGAACAACTGGTTCGGTAGACAACCTGCCACTCCTGCTTACGTGAATGGTCCTCTGGAAATAACGATCCATGAGGACAATATACTTATCTCAGACCATGGGCAGCCCCTGTACGACAGACATGAATTCCGTCCTCTCTACAACCCAAATCAAGAGATCGACGCCCTGCTCTCTGAACTTCCAAGGGACCAGACCTCAAGGGATTGCCTAGAAATCACTCCAATAGGGACCGGCAATGGTTTTATAGGAAACGTATCCAACGTTGTCGTCCGCTTCGGGAAGTACGTGATTTGGATTGACCCCGGTGGTTATCCTGCCAACACATTGGCTCAGCATGGAATCCACTGGGATGACATCACTCATATTATCATCACCCACAACCACGAAGACCACATCCAGGGATTTTCAGCCTGCCTTAAAAGGGCAGAGCATACTGGGACCCGCATTCAGCTCCTAACAGCAAAAGGAATCTATGCTCTTCTGAAGAGACAGTTTACTCCACTATACCCAGCTCTAAAGACCCTTATAGACGTAACTTTTCTAGATCCCAGAAGGCCCTTGGATCTTGGTCCTATCAGGATCGAAAGCCGCTGGAATCACCATTTCCTTCCGTATGGGACGCTGGGATTCAGGATATCCGCGGGTGGTAAATCCTTTGGCTATTCCGGAGACACCAAATTTGATGAAAAAATTAACACCATTCTCAACCGTGATGAACTTACTCCGCAATGGTTCGCTCAGTGTAATCTAGTATTTCATGAAGTAGATTTTGATAATCCTGCTGGTGTCCATAGCCACTGGAAACAAGTTGAGGCGCTGCAGCGCGCTATCCGGGGTCAAGTGTTGTGTTACCACACCCCGCTCCTTGACAATGCTCCCCTAGCCCTTGTTCAAGAGGGACACAGCTATTATTTGGAATGAAGTGATAGTCAATTGAGCATTAATTGAGTGCTGATTTCTTCTTCGATACTGTTTGCCTATATAAACCGCGGAGAGGAAGTAAAGATCCCTTCTCTGGGCTCACTAAATATTCCAGCAAAAAAAGATATCCCAAGGCAATCCTAGCGATTTGGGTAAACCTCTCAGTTAACCTATTCTGTTTATACGTAACAAAAACGAAACCGAAAGTATGCTATAATTCTGATGGTAGCCAAACGGGGTCGGACCAAGCTATCATCTGAATTGTCGCCATTTAAGTCAACACAATAGCTATTATTTGGCCTTAGAGTACTCTTTTTACCTATAAAAAGTATATTGTAAGAAGCTGAAGCCTGCTTCAATACGGTCTCTAACTCCTTAGAAGGTTCTTTTTAAGGTGAAAAGGGGCTTCTAAGGCAACAAGAAGGTATTTTTCAGCATACTGTAGCAATAAAACGGCTAGTTACTTTGGTCGACCCTATTGTGCTATCTATTGTGCTATTATGTATTTCATTTTTCAAAATCTGCCTCTCTGCCTGCGGTCGTCATCCTTATTGGCCGACACACGCAACCGAAGGACAGTGCTTATCTATACGAAAAGCCTCCAGCCCGTAGGTAAGGACCTCAAAGGCGGCAAAATTAATGAAGAAAAAGCTCTTGTATCCAGAATTCTTCCCCCAGTTATTCTGAATAATGAAGTAGGACTCGTAGGGGTCATAGTTGCCGTTTATATCGCCATCTATAGTGTATCCGACAATCAATACCGCATGGCCGCCATTCAGCTGAAGAGCGTCCCGCAGCTCTTTCCGAGTATTCCCTCCCAGCTCCCTAGGGACAAACCATGTGGGACCAGAACGGCCAGTGTATTGTCCGCCCCAGCCATCCGCAATAGAGGACTCTGCACCTGCACTGTAACTGAGGCGCATGGGAAGGCCGCGGTCCAGATCGTTGACTATGCGTCGGAGCGCTATAGGAGCATGGGGTGTGATCGATTTTCCTACATTCTCGACAACGATAGGAAGCTGGATTGTCCCCAATGACCACGGAAGCGCAGACAGCGGCTTGTTCTCGATGGTTTTATTAAACCTCCCCCGAGAATAATTTCGGTAGATACCTGCGGGGGCATGTCCCTGACCGAGGCAGAAGCCTGAGCGCCAGAACTTTGATTTTTCGCTACCCACATAGCGCTCCCTGCAGAATAAGAGCTGGTCCCTGATGTCCTGGTTCAAATCTAAGCCGTTATCATTCCACCGGTTCGCCCATTCGGTCCAGTACAACTCCCGTGCCGGCCAGTAAGCGTCAAGGAATACCGGATACAACTCCTCATAGTTACGTGCAGTCCAGTAGTCACTGCCTTTTGCCATCCATATAGGAACTTCTCCATCCCGGCTGCCCATCTCGGTATATAATTGGACCAGAGAGCCGGTGGTAGAAAAGGAGATCCGCGGCCAGGGAACGAGGATTTGCTCGCCGTCCACCGTAATGACCCGTTCTCTCCCCAGGTCAAGGCCGTAACGGTTATAGAGGATCTCGATATACTGCATGGAGGCGTGCGTCCCACATGTCCCCATCAAGTTTCCCTGACTCTGTAGGTAGGGAGTCAGCGTATCCCACAGCATAAGGGTATTGCTGCCATCCGGCCTAGAGGGAAAGGTTTCGATCGGTATCGGGTCCGCCCATGTCGGACAGATGAAGTCTGGATTACTCCATCCTTCACAGGAACTTAAATTTTGGGCCATCGGGGTTTGTGCTCCACCGCCTCCACTTCCGCTATCCCTCGTCATAGTTGGAGAGAGCAACATCCTCTTGGTCCCAGACGCCGTGCGGGCGGAAAAATATCGAGAATTAAACAACGGCTCCTCTTGTTCAACAAGGAACTCTTGGGGGCTCACATCCTCCTGACCGGGAGCTCTCGGCCTTGAGAAGGTCGGCTCAGCAAAAACCCTGGAAGAAGAAGGTGTAACCCCGGACAGATATTTGAGCCCGCGCATGTCCTCTGGCCGCAGCTCACCAGCAAAGGAATTTATCTTTTCAACTAGGCGTGCAGCTATCGGTAGTGAATTAGGATGAGGAATAGGATGGGTAAGGTGCGGAGTGGAGACAACCAGAGGAGTTTTTGGATTGAAAGGAACAATGCTAAAGGGGCCCTCCGCTTGTGGAATTATCAGCTCACCTCCTTCCAATGAAGAAAGGGTATCCGTAGTACCGGTCCAAGGCATTATAGGCCCACTTTCCAATTCCAGGATTTTGGCCCCGTTGACCGCTACAAGGCGATGGTTCTCGTTGTCATATATAACATCGATCTCCTCCAAGGGGTCTATCACCCTTGGGACAAAACGGTTGTCTAGAACGTTTCTGTAGTATTCTCTTTCCGGATAAAGAGGAGGGGCTGGATAAATGATCCCATCGGGAAAGGTGTCATGGCCAGGATTTATGCGCTCTATTCGATAAGTCTCCGGCTTTACTATCCCCCGCCTGTGCACATCGATTCCCCAGCCGTCAAAGACCTCGCCCCCGGCCCCCAGCTCAAACATTAGGTTCCAACCCTGGAAGCTACTTAGTCTACGGACCCCAAGGGTCTTGCTTTCTGGCAGTTCCTCGACCTCGAGAAAAGTCTGCCAAGTTCCTTTACGGACAGCAATCGTTTGCGGAGGAAATGCTGCATAGCGCCGATGCAGACGACCAGGAGAGAGGGAGACGCTCCCCTCAAACTCAAAATCGGAGTTATCTTCGAGCTGCATAAAATGCCTGTGGGAGAAGGGAAGTCCCATATTAAACCCGATGGGTAGAGTATGGCTCGCCAAGGGCTCACCGGTAAGGTCACCTCTTTTCATATCCACCGTAATGGATTTGACGACGCAGGGCTCCACTCTGAAATTTCTTTCCTCAAAGTATGCGAGGTTGCTCTTGATATCTATGATGACCCGCTTGTTCTCCGAATCAACCCGGGCCACGGTGGTAGTAACTAAATCTGGTGTCAGAGCATCTTTACAGACCACAGATGGTAAAAACCTCACTCCGGGCCGCACCAGATTAGCCAATTCATAGTTGGCATACGCTCTGACCCATCCTGGTTGGATACCTTTAACGAATGTCACTTCTACACTGGGTGCACCGATGGCGATATCCGGCGAGCCGAAACCGACCATCATAAAGAAGCAGACAATGGCAAGCTTTACTATGAAAGCAAAAGGGGTCCATGGTAGGCGCGTTTTAGTCGCAAATCGCATAATCTTCTCCTCTCTCTGAAAAGTCGGCAGGCTCTAGCCTGTGGGAAAGCCAAACTGGATACAGTAACAAGAAAAGTCCTTTTAGGCTAAAAAGGAGCACCTAAGAGCAAAAAACGGGTCTTCCATAGAAACCTTCAACAATAATACAGTCAGTTAGCATGCTCTGCCCCTATTGTTGTTCGCTATTGTGGTTCGATTGTTATCTTGTAATTGTTGTCACTATTGTTGCGCAGAGGCACAAATCTTTTCATCGGGTTTTAGTACAACTGATTCCGATGTGACTGCTAAATAAACTTTAAAACTACTCCCTGCTCCCTTTTCGCTGTCCACTGTCACAGCGCCTCCATGTGCCTTGACAATTCCGAGGACTATGGCTAGGCCAAGACCACGACCAGTAAATTTACTCGTGAAAAACGGGTCGAAGACCTTATGGATATCCTTCTCTTCAATTCCACAACCGGTATCCCTGATTTCCAGGCAGGCATATGTTTCACTTTTAGGCTTCCAGTCAGGAGGGAAGTACAACATTAGGGGAATGTCAGCCCGAGGAAGCGTCCTTACAATCACGTCAATTCCCCCCTGCTGCTTGTCCATAGCCTCCCAAGCATTGGTGATCAAGTTACCCAGAACCTGTTGTATCTGATTTGCATTTCCTCTGATAACGGGACCAGAGGTACGCAATTCAACGTTGAGAGCTATTTCTCTTGGAGCCGAAGCTTGTAAAGACGACACGCTTTGACGGCAGGTCTCAGACAAATCCATCGGTATATATCTGCCGGTTGTCTGGCCGAGATACGTAAGCATAAGACCACTTACCTCTGCCGCCTTATGGGCTCCTTGCATTGCAGAGGTCAAATCTTCAATTAATGCTGCATCCTGTGGCGCATCCACAAGAGCTAACTCGATATATCCGATCACCACTGCCAGTTGGTTGTTGAAATGATGGGCGATAGCACCGGCCATGCGGCTTAGGCTCTCAGACTTCTCGAACTGAATAAGCTGGACTTGGAGTTTATCCCGCGCCTCCTCCGCCCGCTTACGCAAGGTGACGTCCTGATGTGTCCCCGAAATCATAAGTGGTTTATTGTCATCAGTCCAAGAAATCACACGACCACGGTCAAGCACCCATACCCAGTTCCCATTTTTGTGTTTTATACGACATTCTAATTCGTAATAACCGACTTCTTGCTTAAAATGTTTTTCAAGCAGTTCATTGGAAACTTTGAGGTCATCGGGATGGGCAAGGTCGATCCATGTCTGAATGCTTATGGGCTCAAGTTCATGAAGAGTGTACCCTATAATATTTGCCCAGCGTTCATTGAAACTCGTCTCACCTGTCTGGACATTCCATTCCCAGGTTCCAGCATTTGTGCCGTAAAGGATGCCGTCAAGCCTTTGTTTACTTTTTTGGACTGCCACCTCCATCAGCTTGTGCTCAGTAATATCTTGAATTGTGCCAAACAGTTCAACCGGGTTATTGTTTTTATCGAATTTGAGTTTACCTAACCCGTGTACCCATTTGTCTTGCCCAGTTCTCTTATTAATTATTTTATATTCTTTATCAAAAATTTGATGCTGTGTTAAAATATTCTTCTGAAGATAGGTCGACATTGTTTCCCGATGATCAGGGTGGATTATCTGGACCCAACTGGCTGCATTTTTTCTAAGATTCTTATCTATTCCAAAAATATCATTTAATTGGTGTGAACTCATCCAAGTATCTGTCCTGGTATCAAAAATAAAGTGTCCTATCTGGGCTATTTTTTGAGCTTCAACAAGTCTTCCTTCACTCTTCCGCAACGCTTCTTCTAGCAACCTTCTTTTTATTTTGTGGACATAAAAAATCAGTATAATAATGATAAAAACTACCGACCCCACAGCCCAGACATATCTTTTATAATCTTCATAAAACGAATAGGGTTTGTTTAAAATAATACTTTTTTCAGGCAAATCGGACAGCCTAATATTGTATCTTATCAGTTGAGGATAATTAAACATAAATTGAGAAGTAGGTTTCTTTTCAATAGGAATATCAGAAATACTTTCTCCTTGTAAAATTCGAATTACGATATCAATTGCCTTCTCTCCCTGATGATATCCATCCAGCACATTACCACCAATTAATCCGTACTTTAAGTCTTGGCTCAAGAAAGTATATATAGGCCTCCTACTCGCCTTCGATATTCTTGATACTGCTTCCTTCAAAGGGAAATAACGACCTGTTTTGTCTCGTGTAAGAACAGCATAAAATGTAATTGAATCGTCCGGGAGATTGATCATTTTATCCTCAATTTCTGAAAAGGATAAGCTATCGTCAATACGGATAAACTCAATATCCGGGAAAACTGAAATTAATGGGACAGTTTGTTTTTCCCAACGGTAATTCCCTGAAGGTGTTGTATCAGCTATTAAATATATTTTTTTTATTCCTGGATGGAGCTTTAAGGCAAGGTTGACCATTGACTCTTGAGCAGGAGTTTCTAGTACTCCGGTAAAATATTTTTTATCTATCAAACTAGCAGCGTTACTATTATTAACCGCACAAAATACGATAGGAGTATCAGGGAATAGTTCTTTGTGATATTCCCTGATAAAATCAAAAGCATGATCATCTGAAACGACAATTACATCAAA
>Ga0307988_1000051_pt1 | contig 100016 bp, 92 predicted proteins | sample EllFjometagen183_FD_203166 | JGI IMG/M metagenome (GOLD analysis project Ga0307988, IMG submission 203166) | Marine microbial communities from Ellis Fjord, Antarctic Ocean - #183 | ecosystem: Environmental > Aquatic > Marine > Unclassified | place: Southern Ocean | collected 2014-10-08 | reverse complement strand
TTTTTTATTCTGTTTTATATCAACATGTTATCCCCTGCTTAATAAGTGGGTCGGGCCGACAAGCCCCTTTGATAGCCAGGTCCAGGAAATACGAGATTATTTTTTTTGAGTGCGAAATGTAAGATAGAGCTTAAAAAAGTGTTATTTGTCTGTCCATGGTTTTCTGTTTGAAATCTTCGTCCAGAGACACGCTTCAAGGGGTTTTGGCCTGGGCGCTCGCCTCAACTAATCGTTGACTTTCATCGGCTGTATAATTACAATGTGGCCACTATAACAGAGAGGGGGGCCAAAGATGAGAGCGCGTGTCATTAAAATCGGAAATTCCAAAGGGTTGCGCATTCCGAAACCCATTCTTGAGCAAACGGGCATCGTGGGTGATGTCGAAATAGAAGTTGAAAAAAATCAAATCATTATCCGTCCAGTGAAAAATGTTCGGGACGGATGGGAGGACGCCTTTAAAATGATGGGGCAATTGGGTGATGACGAGCCAATCATTGATAATGGAGCCATTCCAAATTTATGGGATGAAGACGAATGGAAATGGTAGCCCATCGTTTTGACGTATATTTGATAAATCTTGACCCCACTGTTGGGTCTGAAATTCAAAAAACCAGACCTTGCCTGATCATCTCCCCGGATGAAATGAATCGTCATATCAAAACGGTCATCATGGCGCCAATGACTTCCGCTGACAAAGACTACCCAACGCGGGTTCGATGTAAATTCAAAAAGAAGAAGGGGCAGATTGTCCTTGATCAGATAAGAACATTAGACAAATCAAGGTTGATCAAAAAGCTTGGAACCATTGAGTGAAAATCTCAACGGGAAGTCATTTCCACACTGCAACGGTTGTTTGCGCATTGATGGAATGCCTTTTTTGATGTTTGACTTTGCGTACCTGATAGCGTACTTTCGGATAAAGCAAAAGGGAGGTGCCCATGCCCATATTATCCGCCACAGAGGCGCGCTCAAAACTATACCGCCTCATTGATCAAGCATCGTTACTTTATGAACCCATTGTTATCACAGGTAAAAGGGGAAGCGCTGTTCTTCTGTCAGAAGATGACTGGCTTGCCATTCAAGAAACCATGCATCTGTTGAATATTCCAGGCATGCGGGAATCTGTTCGCGAAGGTTTGGCCGCTCCCATTGCGGATTGCAAAGAGGAGCTGGACGGGTGAGTTGGGGGATTGTTTTTACAAAGCAAGCCCAAAAAGACGCTAAAAAAACATCCGCCGCCGACATCATTTCGATTTAAACGTGACTTAAAAAAACCTCGAGAGCCTATGCCATGGGCATGGCATCGGCCATGGCCATGGCCATGGAAATAGGCATGGCCTGGACGGGTTTTTTTTATCGGGGATTGACCGTGAGGAGGAAAAGACGCCATGGAGAAAAAAGAGTTTATCGCGCATATCAAACATGACGGGCATGACGTGGCCGTTTTTGACATCACAACGCTTGAAAAACAGGGCGTCACGGGTGTGAGCCAGCTTCCGTTCTGCCTGAAAATACTGGCCGAAAATCTAATTCAAAATCTGGATGGAAAGATTGTCAAAGAGGCGGACATCCAGGGGATTTCCACCTGGGGCGAGAGCGAAAAAAGCGCGCCTGAGATTCCCTTTTATCCGGGTCGGGTCTTGATGCAGGATTTTACCGGGGTTCCGGCCGTGGTGGACCTGGCGGCCATGAGAAGCGCCCTGGAGAAAATCGGCCGCGATCCCCGCATGGTCAATCCCGCCATACCCGTGGATCTGGTGATTGATCACTCTGTTTCCGTGGATTATTACGGCTCCAAAGAGGCCATGGGAAAAAACGTGGAAAAAGAGGGGCAGAGAAATTCCGAACGGTACACGCTTTTAAAATGGGCCCAAAAAAGTTTTGATAATGTCAGGATCGTCCCCACCGGAACCGGGATATGCCACCAGGTGAACCTGGAATATCTCTCCTCCGGGGCGTCCGTCTGGTTGGATGAGAAGACCTCCGAATGGCGGGCGTGCTCCGACACCCTCGTGGGAACAGACTCCCACACCACAATGATCAATGGACTAGGTATCATGGGCTGGGGAGTCGGGGGAATCGAGGCCGAAGCCGTGATGATGGGAGAGCCCTACCACATGCCGGTCCCGGACGTGGTGGGCGTGCGCCTGACCGGCGCCCTGGGCCGACGCGTCAATGCCATGGATGTGGCGCTGTTTGTCACGAATTTGTTGCGAAAAGAGAATGTGGTGGGAAAATTTGTGGAGTTTTTTGGGCCCGGCGCCATGAGTTTGAACGCCTTTGACCGGGCCACCATCGCCAATATGTCCCCGGAATATGGCGCCACCATGGGATTTTTCCCCACGGATGAAAAGACCCTGGACTATTTCCGAATGACGGGAAGACGGGACGCCGCTGATTTTCTGGAAAAATACGCCAAAAAAACAGGTCTTTTTATGACCGGAGAACATGAGGCCCGTTATTCCAAAGTGATCACGCTTTGCCTGGAGGATATCCCCTCCCTGACGGCGGGGCCGGCGCGACCGGAGCAGAGCGTCCCTCTGGCGGATTTGAAACCGACGGTTTCGCGAATTTTAAAGGAGCATCGCCAGGCCGGGACGTCCAAACAATATGAGGCGAAAACCGATCGCGGGATCGCAAAAATTGGGGACGGAAGCATTTTGATCGCCGCCATCACCTCCTGCACCAACACCTCCAACCCCTTTGCCCTGGTCAGCGCCGGGCTCCTTGCGAAAAAATGTGTGGAAAAGGGTCTTTCCGTTTCCCCCGGCGTAAAAACGTCATTTGCGCCAGGCTCCAAAGTTCCGGCGAGGTATCTCGCCGATATGGGTCTGCTGACGCCTCTGGAAGCCCTGGGATTTCATATCGTGGCCTTTGGCTGCACCACATGCATTGGAAACAGCGGCCCCCTGGATGAGGCCATCCAGAGCGTCTTGAAAAAAAACGATCTGTACGGGGCGTCGGTCTCATCCGGCAACCGAAACTTTGAAGCGCGGATTCATCCTGAGACAAAGGGAAATTTTTTGACGTCTCCGGCTCTGGTGGTGGCGTTTGCCGTGGCCGGGAGAATCGACATTGACTTTAAAACAGAGCCGCTGGGCATGGGCGCGTCCGGCGAGCCGGTCTTTTTCGACGATCTGTTTCCAGACGCGGACGAGGTCAACGCGACTTTGGCGAAACACAACCTGGAAGACTATTACAAAACCGGCTATCTGGACGTGTTTGAGGGAGATCAGGTCTGGCGAAATCTGCCTGAGAAAAAAGGGATGACCTTTGACTGGGACCCGGATTCCACGTACATTAAAGAGCCTGATTTTTTCAAAGATTTTCTGGCCGACCCCCAGGATATCCCGGACATTGAAGACGCCCAGGCCCTGCTGGTTCTCGGGGATCGGATCACCACCGATCACATTTCCCCGGCCGGAGCGATTCCCCGTGACTATCCCGCGGGCCAGTATCTTGAGGAAAAGGGCGTGGCTCCGGCGGATTTCAATTCCTACGGCTCCCGAAGGGGGAACCATTCGGTCATGTTAAGGGGAACCTTTGGCAACATCCGAATTAAAAATGCTATAGTGGATCCAAAGGAAGGCGCTTACACCCGGTTTTTTCCCGGCGGGGAAGAGATGTTTGTTTTTGACGCCGCGAAAAAATACAGACAGATGAACCGGCCTCTGATCGTTTTGGCGGGAATCGGATATGGAACCGGCTCTTCCCGTGACTGGGCCGCCAAAGGAACCGCTCTTTTGGGAATCAAAGCCGTGATCGCCGGATCGTTTGAACGGATTCACAGGAGCAACCTGGTGGGCATGGGCATCCTGCCGTTGACCTTTCTGGAAAACCAAAGCTGGCGATCCCTTGGAATCACAGGCTCGGAAACGTTCTCCATCAAAGGCTTGGGCGATCTTGAGCCGCGCAAGGAGCTGGTGGTGAGCGCTCTTTCCGAAGACGGCGGGGTTCTGGAATTTAAGGCGACGGCGCGGGTGGACAGCCAGGTGGAGTTGGCTTACATCAAACATGGCGGAATTCTTCCGTATGTGTTAAAGAAAAAAGCGGGGCAAAAATAGCCTTTTGTCAGAGGGCTCGCTCAAAAATAACTTTACATTTTGAGGGTCAATTCATCCTGTCTGACTGCGTTATAAAAACTCGGCGGATACCACGATAGGCCTGCGTTTTTATGCCTTGTCAGACAGGCGCCTTAACCCCCAAAATTGTAAATTTATTGTTGAACGAACCCATAAACAAAATAAATTCATAAAAAAGTTGGAGGAGACTCATTCGATGAAACGTCACATTTTAATCGCGGCAACCGCTCTTTTTCTTATCATCTCATCCGCGTCTGCTTTTGCGAGTCCGGCCTACGATCATTCCCTGGGGGATGAGACCATGAGCTTTCAGTGGAGACTGGATGAGGGCAAAAATTTGATTTATGTGAAGCTGACGGGCAAAACCGACAGCTGGGTCAGCGTGGGTTTCAATCCCATCCGCCGAATGAAAGGCGCGAATTTTGTCATGGGGTATGTGAAAAATGGAAAGGTCAAGGCCACGGATCACTTTGGCGCCGACATATTCATGCACAAAAAAGACACGGCGCTCGGGGGAACGGACAATGTATCCGAGCTGTCTGGAAAAGAAGAGGGGGGCGCCACGGAAATCTCCTTTGCCATCCCGTTGAACTCAGGGGATTCAAAAGACAGCGTCATTCAACCGGACAAAGAGACGACGATTCTTTTGGCGCATGCGTCGGGCCGGGACACCTTCAGGAGCAAACATGTGTATCGGGCCGTTTACGCCGTCACTCTTTCCACCGGCGCGTTTAAAAAAATAAAATAAAGATGACAAGAAGGCCATCGCCATGAAAAAAATAATCGCCATCGCATTTGGCATTTTGTTGACCGCCGCCATCGGCGCGTTTTCCCAATCGGAGACGCCGACGGATGGGGCGGTGATGGAAATGGGGGAGCCCCAAAGCGCCCATGATCATAAACAGAGCGAGCATCAACACAGCGCTCCGGGCGCGGTCGATCCGAGCGGGCTTGAAATGATGATGGGCCATGATGCGGCGGCGCATCAGGCCCAGGCCGAAGCGCTTCTCAAACGCGTGGGGGTTGACGAGAAAACCGGGGATTTTGCGGATCTAAGCGCGACCTTTGTCGATGAGCGGGGCCGAGGGACGACCCTTGGGGAGTTTGTCTCCAAGCCCACCGTTCTCGCTCTGATTTTTTATCATTGCCCCCAGTCATGCAGCATGATTATGTCGGGCATGGCCCTGGCGTTTAATAAAATGGCTCTGACGCCCGGCGTGGACTATCAGGCCATGGTCGTCAGTTTCGATGACGAGGAGACTCCAAAAATCGCCTTGAAATCAAAACCCAATTACATGAAATTGATTGAAAAAGAGTTCCCCGACGATCAATGGAAATTTTTTACCGGCGACGCTGAAAACATCAAGGCGTTGACGGAATCGACGGGGTTTCGTTACACAAAAACCGGCAAGCATTCGTTTACGCATCCGAATCTCATTATGGCGCTGGCTCCGGACGGAAAGATCATACGATACATCTATGGCACTCAATACAATCCCTTTGATCTGGGCATGGCGCTTTCAGAGGCGGCCAAAGGGACGCCGGGCATATCCATTAAAAAAATGCTGACCTATTGTTTTGAGTACGATTCCAAGGGGCGAACGTATGTGTTTAAAACATTTAGAATCTTTGGCGGACTCATCGTTCTGTTTTTGGTCGGTTTCTTCTTTTTTGTCTTGAGAACCAAAAAATCCTGAGCGGAAAGGCGTTGATCATGTCCACACATCATGGCTCCTTTTTCGAAAATCCATCTCCGGCCCGGTTTACGGGCGTCGGATCATGGCTTTTGACCACCGATCATAAACGGATCGCCATTTTATACCTGTACAGCATTGTCTCCTGGTTTATCCTCGCCATGATCATGGGGATTCTCATACGCGTTGAGCTGATGTTCGTTGGCGAGACCATCATGGGATCCCAGACCTACAACGCCCTGTTCACGCTTCACGGCGTCATCATGATTTTTTTGTTTGTGATTCCTGGAATTCCGGCGATTTTTGGAAATTTTCTTCTTCCCATCCATATCGGCGCGGCGGATGTTTTTTTCCCAAAACTCAACCTGTTTTCATGGTATTTGTACATGGCGGGAGGCGCTCTGGCCATCGCCTCGCTTTTTTCAAATGGCCCCCCGGACACGGGATGGACATTTTACGTGCCATTTAGCCTCTCCAGCCAGACCAATGTCTCCCTCACGGTGACCGCCGCCTTTATTCTGGGCATGTCGTCCATGCTCACCGGCATTAATTTCATCACCACGGTTCACCGCCTCAAGGCGCCTAAGATGGGATGGTTTAAAATGCCGCTGTTTGCCTGGTCTGTGTATGCCACGTCCTGGGTGCAGGTTCTGGCCACCCCCATTATCTCGCTGACCTTTCTGCTCGTGCTCATCGAACGATTTTTCGGAACCGGTCTGTTTGATCCGAACCGGGGGGGAGATCCCATTTTATACCAGCATCTGTTCTGGATGTATTCCCATCCGGCGGTTTACATCATGATTCTGCCGGCCATGGGCATTATCTCTGAAATCATTCCGGTCTTTTCGCGAAAATCAATATTCGGGTACAAGGCGATTGTGATCTCAAGTCTGGCCATCGCCATCGCCGGGTCTCTGGTCTGGGCGCATCACATGTACACCAGCGGAATGAGCGATGTGGCGGTGTTTGTCTTTTCGCTGCTGACCTTTGTGGTGGCCATTCCAAGCGCGGTCAAGGTCTTTAGCTGGATCGCCACCATGCACAAAGGCTCCATTCTCATGACGCCCCCGTTGTTTTTTGCTCTGTGTTTCATCTATCTTTTTTCCGTTGGCGGGCTGACCGGCCTTGTGCTGGGCGCCGCGGGTCCCAATATTCATGTTCATGACACCCATTTTGTGGTGGCGCATTTTCATTTTGTGATGTTTGGGGGAACGGGATTCGCTTTTTTCGGGGGCCTTCATTTTTGGTGGCCAAAAATATTCGGGCGCATGTACCGGTTTAAAACCGCTTATATTTCAGCGGTCCTCATCGCCGTTGGGTTTGTGTTTCATTACATTCCCATGTTTATTCTGGGTCTTTCGGGAATGCCCCGGAGATATCATGACTATCTGCCCCGGTTTGAAACCGGAAATTTTTTGGCTGGCATCGGGGGCTTTGTCATGGTGGCCGGGATATCCCTGATGTTTTTCAATCTGTTTGTCAGCCTGAAAAACGGTGAAAAAGCAGCGGCCGATCCCTGGGGGGGAACCACCCTGGAATGGTCCACCGCCTCCCCGCCGCCGGTTCACAATTTTGAGTCCAAACCGGAGATAAAATCATATCCGTATGATTTTTCAGATGTTTACAAAAAATTCAATTGATGGGATGAAAGGGCGAGACACGATGGAGACGCACACCGATGCCGCTGGAATCAAACTCGGCATGTGGATTTTTTTGTTTTCTGAAATCATGCTGTTTGGAGGGCTTTTTGTTCTGTACGCCGTCTATTTAACGACGTTTACGCCGGATTTTGTGGCCGGGGGCAAACAGCTGGATCTGAGCGCGGGAGCGATCAACACCATCATTCTTTTGATCAGCAGTTTTACGATGGCCGCCTCTGTGACGGCCATGCGCCGGGAAACGAAAAAAAAAGCGCTGGTCCTTTTGGGCCTCACCCTGTTTTTTGGGGCGTTGTTTCTTTTCAATAAATATGTGGAGTGGGGGCATAAGATTGAGGCGGGCATCTATCCCAATTCCCCTTCCCTGGCCGCCGGCCCGCCGGGCGCCAATATTTTTTTTGCGTTGTACTATATCATCACCGGGCTCCACGGACTGCATGTGATCATCGGGATGATCGTCATTGGGTTCGGCGCCGCAAAGGTGGCCATGCGCGGCGTCTCCACCCGGACGCATACGCTGGTTGAAAACAGCGGGCTGTACTGGCATCTGGTGGACATGATCTGGATTTTTGTTTTTCCGTTATTCTATCTGGTTATTTGATGTGGTTTAAAACGGTCATCCAACACGGATGAGTCGGGAGGAAAATGGCGAGCCATCTGGAAGAGACGCATATCTCGTCTTACAAATCATTATTCGGCGTTCTGCTGGCGCTGCTGGCGTTGACCGGCGTCACGGTTTTTGCCTCGACCATTGATATCGGGAGCTGGAATGTGGCGCTGGCGCTGTTGATCGCGTCGGTCAAAGCCAGTTTTGTGGCTCTTTTTTTTATGCATTTGAAATACGAGAGCCGATTTTTGAAAATCATGTTCATCATTACTCTGATGTTTTTGGGCATCATCATCGGGTTTATTTTTTGGGACGTATCGTTCAGGTGATATCATGTATGGAAATGTAGCCAACCCTGTGGAATCCATTGACCAGGCCTTTTACTATATTTTGGGGGCCTGTTTTGTACTGCTGTTTCTGATCACGGCGGCCATGATCTGGTTTGTGATAAAGTATCGACGGAGCAAACATCCCCGGTCGGCGGACATTCGGGGAAACTGGAAGCTGGAGACGCTTTGGACCGTCATTCCCACATTGATCGCGCTGGGCATGTTCCAGATCGGCTGGTCGTCCTACCTGGGATTGAGAAATGTTCCCACAGGGGCCATTGAGATTGAGGTGCATGCCCAGATGTATTCCTGGATATTTGTCTATCCCAACGACAAAGAGACGGAAAACGATCTGGTGGTTCCCATTGGAACCCCGGTAAAATTGAACGTCACGTCCCAGGATGTGTTGCACAGTCTTTTTATTCCGGCGTTTAGAGTCAAGATTGACGCGGTTCCCGGCATGGTCACCTACGCCTGGTTTTATCCTGACGAACCCGGCGAATACAACCTCCATTGCAGCGAGTTTTGCGGTGCGGGGCATGCGAATATGAACGGGTTTGTCCGGGCGATCCCGGAGGAGGAATACAAAAAGTGGCTGGAGATTGAGGAAGAATAGACCGGCGCCATCTTAACCGGGGCATCCAACAACGATTGAACGCGGCCCGGCGCCATCCGCATTGTTTATTTCCACTCACTTCCTTAATAGCGGAGATTTAAATTGAGACAACCGTTTAAATGGGGCCGCCGACTAAACATGGCCAAGCTTCCCATCAGCCTGTCGGTGGCCGCTTCGTCTGTTTTGGGATGGATCATCCGAGATTTGGAGCCGCCCTTTTTTTCGCTGATCTTAACTACGGTCGCTCTGTTTCTGCTGTCCTGCGGCGCCGGGACGTTGAACAATTACCAGGACCGGCGTTTTGACGCTCTGTCTTCGCGAACCCGAAAAAGACCCCTCCCGGCCCGGGACATCTCTCCCAAACAGGCGCTGATTCAAGCGGGTCTCCTGATATTTTTGGGAATGGCTGGGTTATACGCCGCGTCGGTGTCCGCCCCTCTTGTTCTCATGGGCGCCGGGGCGCTGATCTGTTACAATGGCGTTTACACCCCGTTGAAAAAGAGAACATGGCTGGCTGTTTTTCCGGGGGCGATCTGCGGGGCGCTGCCCCCCCTCATGGGATGGATGGGGGCTGGGGGCGATGGGCTGGATATGAAAATATGGGGGGTGATGATCCTGTTTGGGGTGTGGCAAATTCCCCATTTCTGGCTGGTGGGGCTGGCCTCTCCCCATGAACATTCCCACCGGCAATGGCCTGGACCCATTCCGGTTTTTTTCTGGATCAGTCTGTTTGCGGCGCTCATGGTCGCCATTCCCATGGGGCTGTTTCTGTTTTCCGCTTTTTTTCGAATTCTTCTGATCATGAACTCGGCCCTTCTTCTGATCTCATCCGCCTGGTTTTTTTTTCTCCGGCCGGGGGAGAAAAAATACAGAGCCGTTTTCCAGAGGTTGAATCTCTCTATTTTTTTGGGGATGCTCCTGATCGCGGCCCGCGCCTGGGCCGGGCCATGACAGGTGTTTAACCACCTGAAATTCTATTCTATTTTCCACATACGATCTGTTTTCCCAACGGGCGAAATCGGTGAACGGACTTTTTTAACCCCGGCCAATACTGTTTGACAAAACGGGCGGGACATTCTATTGTCTGTTCAATTACTGAATCTTATAAAATAAACAGACGGTTTGGCGTTCGGGTCGTTTCCCGTCGCCGTATTTTTTTGCCGTCATCCGCAACGATGCAGGGAATGCGCGGCCGTCGGAAGTCGGCGCCGTCAGACCATCCACACATAAAAAAGAGGAATCGATCAAGTCATGGATATAACCGTTAAAATTGGCGGAGAAGCCGGGCAGGGAATACAGACGGTGGGCGCCCTGATTTCCCAGGCGTGTCACAGCGCTGGCTATTATCTTTTGTCTGTAAACGATTTTGAATCCAGAATCAGAGGCGGGCACAGTTTTCTTCAGATCCGCGTCAGCGACGCGCCCATCACCGCCCCCAGCCATCGCGTGGCCCTGCTGGTGGCGTTGAACCGTCAGACGTATGATCTGCACAAACAGGAGGTCGATTCCACCGGCGTCATATTGCTCAATGACGCGGAAAACCGGGTGGAAAAAAACACCGTCCGTTTAAACACCGTCCGTCTAAATATAGACGAGCTGGCCATTCAGGCCGGGGGAAAGATCACCGCCAACACCGTGGCCGCCGGCGCGGTCCTCTCGCTGATGGGCGCGGATTTTCAGCTCATTGAAACGATTTTGACGAAGCGATTTTCCAGCAAAGGGGATGGCGTTGTCCAGATGAATGTCGCGGCCGCCCGGCTCGGTTATGAATCCATGAGCGGCGTGGACTTTTCGGCAAAGACCGTCATGAAATCAAGCGCGCCCAAGGGAAAGTTGATCAACGGCTCAAGGGCCGCGGCGCTGGGCGCCCTTGCCGCTGATTGCCGATTTGCGGCGTTTTATCCCATGTCTCCGGCCACCGCGATCATGGGCGCCTTTGACTCGTTTTCCGATGATTTCCCCATTGTCACGGAGCAGGCGGAAGACGAAATCGCCGCCATGAATATGATCATCGGGGCCTCTTATGCCGGAGTCCGCGCCATGACCTCCACATCGGGGGGCGGGTTTTGTCTGATGACCGAGGCGCTGGGTCTGGCCGCCATGGCCGAGACTCCCGTGGTGGTGATCAACGCCCAGCGACCCGGCCCGGCCACCGGGCTTCCCACGCGAACCTCCCAGTCGGATCTCCTGTTTGTCATCAACGCGTCACAGGACGAGTTCCCCCGATTTGTCTTTGCTCCAGGCGCTCCGCATGAGACCTTTGAGACCATGATACGGGCGTTTCATCTTTCGGATAAATACCAGGCGCCCGCCATTATTTTGATGGATCAATACCTGTGCGACTCTTCTTTTGTCGCGGAAAAACCGTTTGCCGTCCCTGAAAAAATCGAGCGGTTCATCGTGGGAGACGACCAGATCGAAAATTCGTCTGAATATCAGCGATTCGCCTTGACCGCAGATGGCGTCTCTCCCAGAGCGTTGCCCTGCGCTGGCCGGGCGCTGTCGCTGGCCACGGGAAACGAACATCTGGAGGATGGCCACATCAGCGAAGATCAAACCAACCGAAAAAAGATGGTGGAAAAGAGACTCGCCAAATTTTCCGGGATGCGGGCAGAGATGCGCGCCCCTGAAACATACCATGAGGGAGCCGCGCTGATGCTGGCCAGCTGGGGCTCCAGCAACGGCGCCGTCAAAGAGGCGACCTTGGCTCTCAATGAGATGGGGGTGGACGCCGGTTGCATGAATCTGGTTGACATATGGCCTTTTCCCGGAGAGCCAGTGGCTGAAATTTTATCCAAAAGCCGCCGATTCGTGGTGGTGGAATGCAATTCTTACGCCCAGCTCGGAAAACTGATCGCCCAGGAAACCGGGGTTCAATATGACCACGCGGTTCTCAAGTATGACGGAAGACCCATCTATCCCATTGATATTTTAAATGACCTCAAGGACGCTGGACTTGCTTAAAAAACAGAGGGTCGAAAAAGGGCTTGCGGCAAAAAAAATCATCTAATAATCTGGAGAACGAATATGGCGACGCGAAACGATTTCGAAAATTCTTATGAAAACAAGTGGTGCCCCGGATGCGGCAATTTCGCCATTCTGGACTCCATGAAAGACGCCTTTGCGGCGATGGGTCTCTCCCCTGAAACACTGCTTCTGATCTCTGGAATCGGCCAGGCCGCCAAAACGCCTCATTTTATGCGGTGCAATATGTTCCACACGCTTCACGGCCGGGCGCTGCCCGTGGCCACCGGCGCCAAAGTGGCGAATCACGACCTGAATATTCTGGTCAACTCCGGAGACGGCGACTGTTATGGCGAAGGGGGGAATCACTTTTTAAACGCCATCCGGCGAAACGTGAACATCACGCTTCTGGTTCACAACAATAAGATATACGGCTTGACCAAAGGCCAGGCCTCGCCCACAACGGACATGGGAATGGTCACGAAAATGCAGAGGCACGGGGTCATTTCAGAGTCCTTCAACCCCCTGGCGGTGGCCCTGGCCATGAAGTGCGGTTTTGTGGCCCGAGGTTTTTCCGGGGACAAAAAACAGTTGAGCGGCCTGATTCAAGACGCCATGACCTTTAAAGGGTTTGCCATGATTGATATTCTTCAGCCGTGCGTGACGTTTAACAAGGTCAACACCTTTGCGTGGTTTAAAGAGCGGGTCTATGATCTGGCCGCCACAGGTTACGCCCCCGATGATTATTTAAAGGCGTTTGAGGTGTCCCAGGAATGGGAGGAAAAAATTCCCACGGGCATTATTTTCAAAAAACAACGGCCCGCGTTCACTGAAAAAATAGAGGGGCTGGGGTCAAAGACCCTGATTTCGCAAACCTGGAATCCGGAAAAAATTCAAACCGTTTTAAATTAGGGCGTCGCAAAAAGATACACTTGTAAAAAAACACGGATGGCCCAATCCATAGCCAATGGGTCAAAAAATTCGATAACCAAGGCGTAGTGGTTTTTCGGGAGTGAGGCCATACATTTAGTATGCCGAACGAGCGGAAAAACACACGACGCATTTTTTTTACGACGCCATCAAAAAAGAGCGCGCCAACCCGTGAAAGGAAAAATAAACATGACAGACAGCCAAGTAAAATTGTATTCACTGAGCACGTGCGGCCACTGCAATTCCACAAAAAAACTGTTGAAAGAATGCGATGTGGACTTCACATATGTGGACGTCGATTCCGTCTCTTTAGAAGAAAGGGCCCCCTTGCTGGAGGAGATCAAAGAATTAAACGAGCGCTGTTCGTTTCCCACCATTGTCATCGGAGAGACCGTCATTGTGGGATATCAGGAGAAAAAAATCAAGGAGGCTCTGGGAATCTGATGGACGCAAACCAACTGTATGAGAGCTTAAAAAAAATTCGGGAGCCCAAAGGATACTATTTCAACGGGGACAAAGAAAAGGTCATGTATCTTTTGGAATCCCTTTTGGCCAACAAAGAGCGATACGGATACATGGCCTGCCCGTGCCGGCTGGCGTCGGGGGACTCGCAAAAGGACAGCGATATTGTCTGCCCGTGCGTCTATTGCCCGGAGGATGTCAAAGAGTTTGGCGCCTGTTATTGCGCCCTTTATGTGTCGGATGACTATAATCGAGGGAACGTGGAAAAAAAATATGTTCCGGAAAGACGGCCCGTTCATTTGATGTTTTAAATCATGGGCCGGGTGGATGTTTTAAATGACGGGCATGGCCCCGGAAAAAATTAAATCGACGATGACAAATCATTGGGGTCACCCATTAAATGAGGAAAAAAAATATGAAAACTGTCAAACAGGCATGCCATTGCGAAAAATGTGGCAACGAAGCGGAGATGGATCTGACCTGCTCTATGGAAGATTATCAGAAAGCGGTGAAAGAAAAAAAGGCGGCCCCCAAAGAAAAAAAAGAGCTCCACATCCTTTCGGGCCGGGGAGTCTGCGTGAATTGCGGCAATGAGGCCGACATGTGGATTGATGTTTAAATACCTACCCGGATAAGCCGCGCGGTGTTCCGGCGGTGTTATCCAGATTTTCTCGCATCATTCCATGACAAAAATAATGGGAAGGAGGTTTCCAGGATGGAGAGGCATGAGTTTGACGTGTTAATCATCGGTTCCGGAGGCTCTGGCCTGTATGCGGCTCTTGAGGCGGGCAAGGGGTCAAAAGTCGCTGTGATCTCAAAGCTTTATCCCATGAGAAGCCATACCGGGGCGGCCCAGGGAGGAATCAGCGCGGCTCTGGGAAACGTGGAGGAGGATCAACCCGAGTGGCATGCCTTTGACACGGTGAAAGGCGGCGATTACCTGGTGGACCAGGAAGCGGCCATGATTATGGCCCAAGACGCGGTTCAGATCGTTTATGACCTGGAAAACATGGGCCTGCCATTTAATCGAACCCCTGAAGGAAAAATCGACCAGAGACGCTTTGGCGGGCACACGCGAAATTTTGGGGAAGCCCCGGTTAAACGGGCCTGTTATTCCGCCGACCGAACCGGGCACATGATTTTGCAGACCCTTTTTCAGCAATGCGTTAAAAACGACGTCTCCTTTTATGATGAATTTCAGGCGGTGGATGTGATCCTGGATGGACATTCATGCAAGGGCGTCATCGCTGTTGAGCTGGCCACTGGAGAGCTTCATCTGTTTTCGGCCCAGGCCACGCTGTTTGCCACCGGCGGGTTTGGCCGCATGTTCAAGATCACGTCAAACGCCTACGCCAACACCGGAGATGGCCCGGCCATTTGCGCCAGAAAAGGGATTCCCCTGGAGGACATGGAGTTTTTCCAGTTCCATCCCACGGGCATCATGGGATTGGGCATCCTCATCAGCGAGGCGGTTCGGGGAGAAGGGGGGATATTGAGGAACCGTTCCGGGGAACGATTTATGGAGCGTTACGCCCCCACCCTGCTTGATCTGGCGCCCAGGGACATGGTTTCCAGAGCGATTTTGACCGAAATAAAGGCGGGCATGGGCATCCGGGGAGACAAAAAAATAGACGATTATGTCTATCTGGACGCCACCCATCTGGGGCCAAAGACCCTGGCGGCCAAGCTTCCCGATATCACTGATTTTTGCATGACCTACCTGAACATTAATCCCAAAGATGGGCCGATTCCCGTTCTCCCCACCGCGCATTACGCCATGGGCGGAATCCCAACCGATCTGGACGGCCGGGTCCTGTATGACAAAAACAACGGCGTGGTGGATGGGTTGTACGCCGTGGGCGAGTGCGCCTGCATCTCTGTTCATGGCGCCAATCGTCTGGGCACAAACAGCCTTTTGGATCTGGTGGTCTTTGGGCGCAGAGCCGGGGTTCACATTTCGGATTATGTGAAACATGCCGACGCGCCCAAAATCTCCGACTCGGACGCCGATGATTCCAAAGAATGGATATCCCGATTGATGGCGGGGCAAAAAGGATCATACGGCGGAGACATCCGAGAGGAGATGCAGGCGGTCATGATGGCGGATGTGGGCATCTATCGGAATGAAACCGATATGGCGCATGCCACAAAAAAAATATTGGAGTTGAGACACCGGTATGAACAGATCAGTATCCATGACACCAGCCGCTCTTTCAACACCGATCTGATGGAAATTATTGAGTTGCGAAATTTGCTGGATCTTTCCCTGATCACGGCTGAGGCGGCGCGGGCTCGCCAGGAGAGTCGCGGGGGGCATTCCAGAAAAGATTTTCCCGAGCGAAACGATGAAAAATGGCTGAAGCATTCCCTTTCGTATCTTCAAGGCGATGGGGTGAGGATGGATTATAAACCGGTGGACACGTCCATATGGACTCCAAAGCCCCGGACCTATTAACGAATTTTTGGGATCCGGTTTTTATAATTTTATAAATAGCCGATGTTTAAAAGGGCCCCTTTCGTAAAACCGCAGGAGCTTTGCCATGAAAATTATTTTAAAAATAAAGCGATACAATCCCGAAGTGGATGAGAAACCGGCGTTTCGGGAGTATGAGGTGGATGTCTCCCCAAATCAGCGTCTTTTGGACGCCATGATGCATATCAAACGGAATATAGACGGCTCTTTGGGGTTTCGAAAAAGTTGCGCCCACGGGGTGTGCGGGTCCGACGCCATGCGCATCAACGGCAAAGATGGACTGGCCTGCAAAACGCTGATCAAGGATTTGGTTGAAAAAGAGGGGGAAACCGTGGTCATTGAGCCGTTGCGGCATCTGCCGGTTCAGCGGGATCTCATTGTGGATCAGACGATTTTTTTCAAAAACTACCGGGCCGTCAAACCGTATTTGATCAACCATGAACCCCATTCGGGAAAAGAGCGTCTCCAGTCTCCGGAAGACCGGGAGCGTTTTGATGACGCCACCCATTGCATCCTTTGCGCCGCCTGTTATTCCGCCTGCCCGATTCTGGAAGACAACCCCAGGTTCCTTGGACCCGCGGCCTTGGCCCAGGCGTTTCGTTTCAACGCCGATTCCAGAGACCGGGGCTTTGAAGAGAGACGAGAGGCGCTGGATCATGAAAACGGGGTCTGGGCATGCCAGAATCATTTTCAATGCACCCGGGCTTGCCCTCGTTCCATCAAGCTGACCAAACGGATCAATGAGACCAAACAAAAGCTGAATGGGCTGAATGGGACCAAACAAAAGGGCGGAGAAACCGCCTGATTGTCAGCGGCGGCAGCTGATCAAGGCTCGCTTATAAAAAAAAGCATGAGATAAATCTGGCGCGCCTTTGGGAGTCGATTCCCTTCCCCAAGGCGCTATCAAACCAAGCCCTATCAAACCAAGCGCTATCAACCCAAGGCGCTATCAACCCAAGCTCTATTAAATGGAGACTTGATTAAAAATGATACGCCCGTAAAAAGTAAAGGCATGTTGGGTTTCGTTCCTCAACCCAACCTACAAGTCACCGTCATTAATCAGCATCTAAATTATTCAATGCGGTGTCTGATTGCGAACCCGATTTTTTACGACGCCATCAAAAATGGACGCGCCGCCACAGATTCGGTCTATCTGGACAGTTTAAATTTCTTTCTTTTTTTTCTTTTTTCAGGGCGGGCCTCAGGGGCCGGGCCGTTATTCTCAGGGTGGTTGCCAGTGGTTCGGGCGTTATTTTCAGCCGGTTGAACCCGAATGGCCTTGCCGTCGATTTTGGCGCCTTTCATTGATTTCAACACATGCTCCGACACATTGTCGTCCACCTGGAAAAAAGAAAATTCCCGCATGATTTCGATGGGGCCAATCTGCTTGGAGTCGATGCCGGATCGGCTGCAGACGGTTCGGATCAGCGCGCCTTTGCTCAGATCGTCCAGCTCCCCTGAACTCATGAAAAACCGCGTCCCTTTTTCAGGGCCCGCATGTTTTTGCCACCGGTCTTTTTTGGAGCGGCTCTTTTTCCAGGGCGGGCCCTCTTTTTTGCCATAGTCGCCTTTTTTGGAAAACCGATCTTTTTTTCCGGTTTTCCGCGTGGAATAGCTCGGCCCATTTTTTTTCAAAGAGGCGTTGAGATCCCCGGCGCCTTTGTAATAGTTTAGAAAACGGTTGAATTCAATGGAGATGAATTTTTGGATGAGGTCTTCTTTGGAAAGATGCTTCAATGTTTTGTAAACCGGTTTTAGAAACGGCCCGATCTCTTCTTCATCCACCGCCACATCCACCATTTTTAAAATCATGGAATAGAGCTGTTTTTCGCAAATGGCAGAGCCTTCCGGGACTTTTTCATACTGAAATTTGACCCCGGCCCGCTTTTCCACAAACTGGAGTTTGCTTTTCTCTCTGGAGTTGATGATAGCGATGGATGTGCCGGATTTTCCCGCCCGGGCGGTTCTTCCGCTCCGATGAGTGTAATTTTCCGCCTCATCCGGGAGTCTGTAGTTGATGACATGGGTGATGTCCTGGACATCTATTCCACGGGCCGCCACGTCGGTGGCAATGAGAATTTGAATCGATTTGCTTTTGAATCGACCCATGACCTTGTCTCGCAGGGCCTGGGACAGATCGCCATGAAGGGGCTCGGCGCTGTAGCTTTCCTTCATCAGTTTATCGGCGATTTCCTGGGTCTCTTTTCGCGTGCGGCAAAAGACCAGGCCATAAATGTCCGGGCAGTAATCAATGATCCGTTTCAGCGCTTTGTACCGGTCTTTTTCATTCACCACGTAATTGACATGGGAAATGTTTTCCGCGCCGCTGTTTTTTCTCCCCACCGTGATTTCAACGGGATCGCTCATGTAGCGTTTTGAGATTCGCGCGACCTCCCTGGGCATGGTGGCGGAAAACAGCCAGGTTTTTCTTTCTGGCGGCGTGTTGTCCAAAATGGCGTCGATGTCTTCCTGAAACCCCATATTCAGCATTTCATCGGCTTCATCAAGAACCAGGTACGCCACGCTTTTCAGCTTTACGATTCTCCGTTTGATCATATCCAGCAAACGGCCGGGGGTCGCCACAATAATCTGGGCGCCCTTTTTAATTTGATGGCTTTGGTTTTCAATGCTGGCGCCGCCATAGATCGCCACGACTCTGGCGCCTTTTATATATTTGCAGAATTTTTTAATGTCCTCCGAAATTTGCATGCAGAGTTCCCGAGTGGGGCAGATCACCAAGCCTTGGGTCTGTTTGCTTGAAAAATCAAGCAGCTGGAGCATGGGCAACGCAAAGGCCGCCGTCTTGCCGGTTCCGGTCTGGGCGAGGCCGACCAAATCCTTTTGGCCCCCGATGATTTCCGGGATGGCGTCGGTCTGGATCGGTGTCGGCTCGACAAACCCGAGGTCATTAACGGCTCGCAATAATTCATCTATTAAATCTAAATTTTCAAAACTCATGTGTTGTTAATCTTCCTGATTGGTGTGAATGTTGTGTAAACAAAAGCTTATGAGCATAACATGCCAAAAATGGCAACGCAAACGTTATCTTTTATATTTTTAATAAATGATGGGCCTGGGCGCGAGCAGAGCCGTCGCCGCTGTTTATAGTTACTGATTTCGGTAGCTCCCCTCGACTTTCGGCGCGGCCGCGCGGAAGAGATGTTGAATTTTGTTGCTAAAGACGAAGAGGCCAACGTCTTGCGTTTTGGTCATGGCAAGATTTTTAATCCTGTCATGGACGGTCATTGACGTAAAAATGGTAATTTGACCGTGTTTGGGAAAGCTGTTATAAGGAGAGAATCATTTTTCGCCTGTTCCCTTTTTTTTTATTTTCAACAGATAAAAAATCAGTAAAAAAGTTATTTTAAGCCCTTGACCAATGACATTGAAAACAGAGGATAAAAAATATGCCGGGCACACAATCTTTTTTCGACACGGCTAGCAATACGATCGGGGCGGCCATTGTAATAGCGTTCTTGGTCTTTCTTCTTCCAAAAATATGGGGAGCGCTGTCTATTCGTGTTTCAAAAGTATTTTCATGGTTCTATCAACAGATTCTCCCACATCTTCCAGCTTCGATCTCATATCGCAGATACAAAGCGCGTATATTAAAATCGCCTCTTTCAAAACTTGAAAATCCTGTCGGGCCTTCTGTGGACGTCCCACTGGAGCAGTCTTATGCGCCCTTAAAATTAATTTGTGAAGGTGATAAAACAGATATAGAGTTATTCGATTATGTCAACTCCAACAAAAGGAAACGGTTTATCGTTCTGGGAGGGCCGGGAACAGGCAAAACGACATTGATGAAAAGTCTGATCGTCAATATCCTCAATAAGACAACCGGAGGGGAGCTTGACAATCGGGTTCCTGTCTTTATTGAATTGAGGAAGTTGGCTTCAAAAGAGTATGACATAAAAAAAGCCATTATGGCCAGCTTTGAACGTTACGGTTTCCCCAAGGCTGAAAAATTTGTCGAAGCCATGTTAATCAAGGGAAAGTGTTTGATCGTATTGGATGGACTGGATGAAGTGGGCGGCCAAAGACCATTTGTGGCGTCACAGATAATGGAGTTTTGCGAACAGGATGGAATGCAGGACCATAAAAATTTTGTCATCGTCACTTGCCGAGAATACAGTTACAACCAAAAGGAAGAATTGAGGAACCAAATTCCTGATATAGTTTCCATAGAGCCGTTTGCCAACCACCATATGAGAATTTTTTTAAAGGGGTGGCCGGTCTATAATGACAGATGCGCCTTAAATTTATTTTCTGATATACAGCAAAATGATGAGGTTAGGGATATATGCCGGAATCCTCTTATGCTCACCATTCTGGCTGGTCTGTACCTGAAAGCCACACATTTTTCAATTCCCAAATCGCGCAAAGATTTTTATGAAACAATGGTTCAGGAGCTCTTGGCTAAACGCCTCGGACGCAGAGGAATAGCGCAAAAATTCGAGAGCGAAAATAAAAGAAAGGTCTTGGAAGCCGTTTGTTTAAAAACCATAAAAGGAAAAACAGATTCCGAAGCGCTAAGTGTTAGTGACATTGAACAACATGCCAACGCGCTTTCATGGGATGAGACGCCAGTGGACATAATGGCCTTGATAAACGAGTTGGCAGGTCCAAATGGAATTATAAAGCCCGCCGGCGGCGATAATTTTACCTGCGCTCACAGGACCATACAGGAATATCTCGCCGCATGTGAAGCCTATCGAAGTTACGATAGAAAAGATGTTCTTTTTGAATTCTCAGGGCGTGATGACCTAATGAAAGTGTTGTATTTTTATTGCGGCTTGATTCATAATATTAAGGATGCCAGTTATATTTTAAAAGAGCTGATCCATATGAACAAGTATATGGAGGCGGGAGAATGCCTTTTGAATATGACTGTGGTTCCTGATCAGACGGAATTGATCCACCAGATAGGGGAATTCCTTAAAAATATTGTATTGGAAGGGAAAAAGGTCGATGTTGAATTGGAGCTGTTGTCATCTCTTTCTTTGAGAAAAGATGGCGCATTCGATAAAATAAAGAAAGATTTCCAGGAATGCATGGATTCAATCGGCTCGGATGAGACGAAATTGTCCGCCATGGAGTCGGTGTTATCGACTTCCCCCAAGACCGCTATGAAAGTTATACCCGGATTTTTGAATCATCCTTCCCCCAAATGGAAAAAGAGCGCCATCAGACTTTTAAAAAATATCGGCACAGATGAAGCGCTTGATAAATTAATAGGGTTGCTTAATGAAAAAGACGAATTCATCAAAACAGAAGCCGCTTTAATAATTTCGGAGATGATGAAAAGCCGAGGCGATGAGTTAATAGAAAGAAAAAGTTTTTTTGAAGAACGGACGGATACAGAAATATGGCCGCTGGAACAATTTTTTCCGGGACAGATCGCCATCCCTGTTTTAAAAGCGCTAAAAGGCAAAAAAACAAATAATAAGGCGATAAATGGCGCAATCAGAGCCATAAAAGCCAAGACATCGGATGATCCCGTTGATCGTGTTTTTTTAAAAAAATGGAAAAAGTTAAACACCCATTTCAAGCGGAAAAAACGAATAAAATGTATAGGGAAAGGTTTCTTATGGTATGCAGCTATATCGGCATTATTGGTCGGCGCGCTGTTGCTTTCTATGAATCTTTACAGCTGGCGCAACGATTGCATGATTTTAATCAATGCTTCTCCGTTTGAAATAAGAACCCAAAGCCGGAAGCCTTTGGACGATTTAATAGACAAAGCCGAATCCATCACGTCACACATAAAAACAGAATACAGTGAAAAAATTAACGGATTTTCAAAGATACTTCCATGGAACTGGGGAGGCAACCTTGTGATTCCTGACGAGCCTCTTAAGGCTTACGGAAATCTGCGACGACTATATCAATCTGAAATGATAACACCCGCAAAGGCTGAAGAATCTCTGAAACATATAAAGAGCCTGATGAGTTATATAAAAAAAGGTGATGCCGAAGAGTTTCAAGAGGCCGTTAAAAGGTATAAATTGGCTTTGATTTTTGAAAAAAACCAACAAAATATGGTGGTTGTAAACTATAGCTTATTTGCCATGTTATTATCTTTGCTAATCCTATTTTTGGGTGTACTAACAGTTGTAGCAGTAGTCAGAAGGGCCGCATCCGAACGCAAATTCGCATTCGCATCCGTATTGAAAGTCGTATCCGTATTCGTATCCGTATTCGCATCCATATTCGCATCCGCATCCGCATCCGCATCCGCATCCGCATTAGCATCTGCATTCGCATTAGCATCCGTATCCGTATCCGCATTCGCATTCGCATCCGCATCCTCATCCGTATCCGTATCCGTATCCGTATCCGTATCCGCATTCGCATCCGTATCCGCATTCGCATTCGCATCCGCATCCGCATTCGTAGCCGTTGCCACACTTTTCTCCGAAATGACGGCTATCATCGTAACATTCGCAATAATAAATAGTCTTCTTGTATTCACTATGATTTACATATGTTTGAATTCGGATTTGCCAAGAAACAAATATGAAAAAGTCGTCAACGACCTGTTTTCCGGCTCCCCGCTACCTTAAGGGGGCCACTTCTTGAAAAACGGAATATCGTTCATGACCGAGTCCTGCGCCAGGCCATGTTAAGACGTTAATATTGAAAAATATCAACCCGCGCGCCAGCCATACGTAGTCATCCTGACGCACCCATCCTGACACAGGCGGCAGGGCGCCCCGCGCAATCACTGGAATAAACGAATATCTTGACAAAGGTTTCGCTTTGAAATAATTCAAAATATTATCCGTTAAATATGACCGCCTGACACCGGTGCCATCTATTTTTTTGGGCCAGTTTTTTCGGCGGCCTTTTCTTGCGAATGCGTCGTATGTGATGATGGCCATAACGACCTTTTTTAAAAAAACACTCAAAGGCGATGTTCGCCACACGACAAACCCTAACAGGGCCAAGGGCTTTTTATGCGTCACACCTTTAATACAACAAAAGAACTCTTCGATGGCCTGAACTACTCTGAGTCGGTCTATTTTTTTCAGGGTCATAGCCTTGAAGAGATGACGTCCCATTCCCATCTTTTCCGGATCGCCAGAAAAAAATGCGGGCTGAAAGGGGTTTACGCGATAGATAGAAATCCCGGAAAACCGTTGGCGGAAAAATCAATCATCCCTGTGGTTTATGTCTGTGAAGCCGCCTCAAATAAAGAGGCCGTTGAAATACATCGCCTGGTATGGAACCAAAACAGCGTCCCCTTTGTTCTTGTAACGACGCCTTCCGCCATTCGCCTTTATCCCGGTTTTAAATTTGACGCAGCCAAACATGAGCGGGGCGCGGATCAACACCTGCTTGAGATTGCAAAATCGGCCAATGATGTCCTCGAAAAATTATCGGATTTTACCGCCGAGTCCATCAACACACGGGGCGTCTGGGGAAAATGGCGCCAACATGTCACCCCTGACACAAGGGTCGATCGGAATCTGCTAAAAAATTTAAAGGAGCTTGGAGACAGGTTAAAGGAAAGCGGCGGCTTGCCCAGACCCCTGGCCCATTCATTGATCGGGAAATATGTCTATTTTCATTACATGAAGGACAGAGGCATTCTTTCCGATGGAAAATTAAATCAGTGGGGCATTGAACTCGGCTCGGTGTTTGGAAGAGACGCCACGGTTTCAGGTTTTCAGGCCTTGGTTAAAAAATTGGATCAATGGTTAAACGGAAGCGTCTTTCCGATTGCCGCAAAGCGCGCCTCCCTTCTGAAAAATAATCATATCCAACAGGTGGCCTCCACCTTTCTCGGGGACGATCCAGGGTCTGGCCAGATGCATTTGGATTTTAGGGCCTACAATTTTGAGCATATCCCCATTGAAACGCTTTCCATGGTGTATCAGCAGTTTCTCCATTCAGAAAAGAAAGGACGCAAGCAAGGGGCCTACTATACGCCGGTTCATCTGGTGAATTTTATGCTGGAGGAGCTGGATTCAAAAAGAAAATTTCAAAAGGGGATGACCGCGTTTGACCCGGCGTGCGGATCGGGCGCGTTCATTGTTCAATGCTTCAGGCGCCTCATCGAAAGAGAGCTTTTAAAAAAGGACGTTTCAAAATTAAAGCCATGGGAATTGCGAACCCTTTTGACCGATCACATCTTTGGCCTTGATATGGATGAGGACGCATGCCGTGTGACGGAGCTGAGTCTGGTCATCACTCTGCTTGATTATGTCGATCCCCTCGACCTGGAAAAGGCGGAGCGCGGAAATTTTAAATTGCCCGCGTTGAGGGGTAAAAATATTTTCTTTTGCAAAAATGGGTTTTTTGATGACGGATCAAAACAGATGGGGGTTTTGTCCGGCATGACATTCGACTGGATTGTCGGGAATCCGCCGTGGAACACGCTGTCAAAAAAATCAGAGGAACCGGCGGATCAAAGCGCCCTGGCCTGGATTGAAAACAATCGGAACGCATATCCGGTCAATAATGGACAGATCGCAGAGGCCTTTGCCTGGAAAGCCTCCCTGCATCTTTCAGATGATGGCGTGGCCGCTTTCCTGCTTCCGGGGATGACCCTGTTTAAAAGCCAGGGAAATGCCCGCAAATTCAGGGAGCTTTTTTTCTCGAAAATGAATGTCTGGTCTGTGGTAAATTTTGCCAATATTCGGCGTCTGCTGTTTGAGGGGGCCTCCAGTCCGGCGGCGGCCTTTTTTTATGAATCTTCCCGTAGCCGTTCAAAGCCGTCCGGTTTTATTCGCGCTTATGCCCCATTTGCGATGAATCAGACGCCAGATCCTGGGGAATTTGGAAAAGGCGAAAAAAATAAAAGAATATGGACTCTGTTTGTCAATGCCGATGATATCGCTGAAATTCCTCGTCGGGATGTTGTTTCCGGGGACAGCTTCCCCTGGAAAATGGCCATGTGGGGAACAGAGCGGGACCGGCATCTTCTGGTCTCATTGCAAAAAACCTTTGTTTCGTTGTCTGATTTTGCAACGAGTCATGGCTTGGAAATTTTTGAAGGGCTTCAGTTGAGGAAGGCAACGGCAAAAGAGGAGATTGAGGCGATTCCCGAGTTGGCTGGAAAAAACAGGCTCATGATGAACGCATTGAGAAAATGTGGAAGAATCGTTTCTTTTCCAAAAGAGGCGCTTGAGCCTGTTCCCAGTTCAGAGGCGCACGTTCGAAAAGGACGCGGCGAAAATCCGCTGAAAATTTGTCGCCCCCCCCATGTGATTGTGGATGGAGTCAGACGATTCTCTGTTTATTCCGATCAGTTTATCGTTGTCCCGCCACGCCAGATCGGGATATCGGGGCCGGGGTCCAAAAAAAATCTTTTGAAGGCGCTGGCCCTGTACCTTGGCTCTGACGTTGCTTTATACCAACAATGTCTGTCCTCGCATTCCTGGGGCGTTGAACGGGGAGTTCTCAGCCAGGCCGATCTTCTTTCCCTGCCGGTTCCCCTTGATCGGTTGTCTCCTGAAGAGATTGATGAATGGGCAAAATGTCATGATGAGCTTGTGAAAAAATCTTTTGGTGGCATGACGAAAAGGTCGTCTTTAAAATCAGATGAAACATCCGCCGCATGGGCGCCTCTCATTGAGGAGGCGAACGAAAAAGTGGCGACGCTGTTGGGCCTGGATGGAAATGAACGGTGTCTGGTTGATGATTTTGTGAAAATCAGGATGAAACTCAATGATGGGGCCATCCCCGGCGAGGCGCTTGAAAAGGCGTCTGAAAGTGAGATCACCGCCTATTCCAAAATTTTAAAAAGAGAGTTGGATGATTTTTTGGACGGAGATGTCCGGGATCAGCATCAAGTGACGGCTCGTTTTTCATCCTCCATGGTTCTTTTGTCCATTGAGCATCCTGAGAAATCGTCACCAAACCCTGTGGTGGCGCTGGAAGCCAGCGATTTCCAATTAAGGGAGGAGTTGAGGCGCCTGGAAAAAAATCTGACCGTTTCCCAGGGGCAGTGGATCTATTTTCGCAAGAACCTTAAACTGTTTGATGGGCGGACCACCTATTTTGTTAAATCGCGGCAACGACTCGGCTGGCTTCAGAGCCAGGCCCTGGTTGATGCGGATGAATTTATCGCTGAAAAATTGACAATGGCGGGAAGCGATTAGATGGAAGCGGGAAAAAAAACTCAAACGGATGACTGCGGCGACTATCAAGATGCCTTTCGGAAAAAGGTTTTTAGATTATTAAAGATGGGTTATGACGCTCTGATTGGGGAACGCCTTGATTCCAATGGCTTGGGCGCCGTTTCTTTGAAAAATGAGGAAGAGGAACATATCACCGGGGAAATGGCAAGGGCCATCTGTAAAATACTTGAAAGCCGGACGTCTCCCAAATGGGTGGGTCGCTTTGCCATCCATGAAGACCCTCCGATCCATGCTCAGGGGCGAAAAGGCAAACGCCGAAAGAGAGTGGATATCGAATTTGAGTGGACCCGTCGCGGCCCGCGCCCTCGTTATCCGTTTGAAGCCAAGCGTCTTTGCCGAAATACTCATGCCATTGGCGATTATTTGGGGCCAAAGGGGCTGGGAGAGTTCCTTTCCGGACATTATGGGGCGGGGCGGGATGAGGCCGGGATGGCTGGCTATATTCAATCCGACACGCCTGAATCCTGGGCTGTAAAGGCTCAAAAAAAATTTGAAAAAGAGCCTGGAAAAATAAAGACCCACTCCGATGGAAACTGGAGGGAGGCGGTCATTATCAACGAGCTCCCCTATTGTTTTTATTCAAAACATCATCGGGATTCAGGCGATGGACCCATTGAAATTTATCACGTATTTTTTGTTTTTTGTTGATTTCCATCCTTGATCGCGCCCCTCCCGCCGACACAGCGTTCATGTCTCAATGGCCGCCGCTTCTTTTTTTTTCAGGCTTTTTTTTCAGGTCGTCCGTCAAACGCCGCTTCCATTCTTTCCCTTCCAAACGTCATTTCTTCAGAATCGGGACGCGCCTTGACTCTATTTGCCGCAAGCGCTAATATCTCCCCTTAAAATATGGAGCCTGGCCGGGCTGTTTGGCAAAAGCAAAACCCGTGTTTGCAAACGCGGCCATGGGACGTTGAGGGTACATTGGCGGGAAGGTTGGGGGATGTTGAGGGGCGCTGGGGAACGTTGCGGGTGCGCGAGGGGCGTTTTCCCACAGGAAGCAGTCAAACAGGATCAAGACAGGCGGTTTAAAAAAATGAAAGAAATGGGAATCGCAGGCGAGTTCATCGAGTTGCATAAACTTTTAAAATTCGAAAATTGGGTCGCCAGCGGCGGGGAAGCAAAATACGCCATCGCCGACGGCCTCGTCAGGGTTAATGGCGAGGTGGAAACCCGAAAGCGGAAAAAAATTTTTCCCGGAGATGTCATCGAATTCGGAGACGAGAAAATTCGCGTGGCCGCCGGGCAACAATCAGACGCCGGGGATTTCAAAGAGATTTGAAAGACCCAAGTCTAAAGGGCTCGTCCAAAAATAACGTTACATTTTCAGCGAACCCAAAGGAAAAAAAATGGCGGATATCGGAAAAATAAACAGTCTTAAAGTCGGGCGAATCATAGAATATGGCGCCATTCTCGACGGGCGCGAGTCCGGGGATGTTCTTTTGCCCAAAAAATATGTTCCTGCTGAGTGCAAACGGGGAGACGAGTTTGAGGTCTTTGTTTACATGGACAGGGAAAAACATCTTCGCGCCACCACCCAAAAACCATACGCCACGGTCGGTCAGTTTGCGGCGTTGCAGGTTCTTTCGGCCTCACCGGCGGGCGCGTATCTGGACTGGGGATTGCCCGCGGATCTGTTTGCCCCAAAGCAACGGCAGCTCTACCCCATGGTGGAAGGCCAATCCTATGTGGTGTTTGTCTTTCTTGAAAACAGAACCCAGCGCGTTTTGGCCTCTTCAAAGCTGGACCGGTTTTTGAATTTGAAGAAGCCGAAATACGAGGATGGGCAAGAGGTGGATCTGTTGATATGCGACCAGACGGATTTGGGCTATAAGGCGGTGATCAACGACGCCCACATGGGAATCCTCTATAAAAACGAAGTGTTTCAAAAACTGTACACGGGCCAGCGCATCGGCGGTCACATTAAAAAAATACGGGAAGATTTCAAAATCGACCTCAGCCTGCAAGCGCACGGATATCAGCGGATCGACGCTGTCTCGGCCACCATTTTAAACAAAATAAAAAGCCTCGGCGGCCGCATATCCATCACGGATAAAAGCCCGCCGGAAGAGATATATTCTCTGTTTGGGGTCAGCAAAAAAACATTCAAAAAGGCCATTGGAGCGCTTTACAAAAGAAGGCTGGTGGTCATTGAGGCCAGGGGCAGTGGCATCGCCATACCGACCCCAGGCCAGGTCAGTGACAGACGGCCCCCCATGCGGAGAAATCGTCGGCCATCTGCGAAAAAACGGGTTCGTTAACATGGCGGGCATTGTAAAAAAAAATAAAAAAATAAAAACGCCATGGGAAACGCAACGCTCTGGATGGGCTTTTTTGCTTTCTCGTTCTATGCCCGAAATCGCATGCGGGCCAGGGCGTCCTGGATGGGTTCCGGGTCGATGTGGCGCATGATGGCTCCGATGCGCTGAAGCTGTCTGCGCCGGGCGCCGTGGGCCTTGCTTTTTATGGCATGGGCGGCCTGGATGGCCTCCATCAGCTCCTCGGGCAACTCCATGGTTTCCAGCTGGCTGGGCGCCATGGCCGCCAACTGTTCCCCCAGTCGTTGCAGGTTTCGGTCCTCATTTTTTTTCTGGGTTCGGCTTTTGCGCTCTTCGTCCATTTTTCAGAATCCTGTTTTTGATGGGCCTGTTTTTGACTGGCCTGTTATTGATTCGTCTGTTTTTGACGGGTCTGTTTTTGATTGTCTGTTTTTAATTCGCCTGTTTTGATTGTGTGGGCAACGTCGCAAAAAATGGTTTCTTTGCCGGAGCCGACGACTTTTGCGACAATTTAAGTTGACTTTGCGTCCAAACTCTTGCAATAGATAGACTGACTCGCGCGGCTCATTGAAGCCGCGCGATAAACATACTTCAAACAGGCTCAAATGAGCAAGGACTATCTCCGCGACCCGTCGTTCGTTTGGGCGGGTTTCATTAAAAAGAAAGCGATGAAACATGGTCATATCACACAGGATTAATTCCGGCGTCAGAAAAAAGCGGAATCCCCCGACATATGAATATCAAAAGGACTCCCGGTATTTTGCCCAGATATCCGACACCTTCAAGGAGGCCGGAGTCCAGGAGCTGTCTGAACTCGGCGCCAAAGAGGTCCAACCGGAATTTAGCGGAATCTATTTTACGGCGGACAAATCGACCCTGTACCGAATCAATTACATGAGTCGGCTTCTGTCACGGTGCTTGGCTCCGCTGGAATCGTTTGATTGCCCAACGTCCGACGCGCTGTATCTGAAGGCCAAAGAGATCAAGTGGGAAGATTTTTTTGCCAGAGGTCAGACATTCGCCGTGTCCGGGAATCTGTCCGACAGCGAGATTTCCCATTCAAAGTATGCCGCCCTCCGTATTAAAGACGCGGTGGCCGATTATTTCAGAGAAAAAACCGGACGGCGGCCAGACGTGTTGACCCGGAATCCGGATATCCAGTTGAATCTTCACATCAGAAAGAATCGCGCGGTCATCAGCCTCGACACATCCGGGGAGGCGCTTCACCGAAGAGGATACAGAGAGGAGACGGTGTCGGCGCCCATGCAGGAGACCTTGGCCGCCGCCATCATTCGACTCTCCGAATGGGACGGTTCGATCCCCTTGTATGACCCGTTGTGCGGTTCGGGAACCCTTTTGTGCGAAGCGTTGATGCGGCAGTGCCGCATTCCCGCCGGCATTTTCAGGACCCGGTTTGGTTTTGAATCGTTGCCCGATTTTAAAAGCGCCCTCTGGCGGCATGTCAAACAAGAGGCCGACAAGGCAATTCGGGACATTCCAAAGGGCCTGATCGGAGGAAGCGATCTGTCCGAGCAGGCTGTGGAGGCGACGCAGACCAACCTCATGGGGCTTCATCACGGGAATAAAGTGTCTGTGAAACAATCGGATTTCAGAGATTTGCCTCCCCTTGAAAATCACTTCATTGTCACCAATCCCCCTTATGGCATTCGCATGGGGAAAGGGGAAAACCTTGAGCAGTTTTACGCCGAGCTGGGGGATTTTTTCAAACAGAAATGCAACGGCGGCGTGGCCTTTGTTTATTTCGGAGACCGGGAATATATCAAGAGCGTCGGTCTGAAAGCCGCCTGGAAAAAACCGCTGGCCGCCGGCGGGCTGGATGGCCGGCTGGTTAAATACGAGATGTACTAAGGGTTCGGTTTAAAAAAAAAAGAATATGATCAGCAAAAAAATCGCCCAATTCAAGCCCTCCGTTGACAAACGGGCGTTGATCCTGTTGTCCGCCCTGGTCTGGATCGTCGTGGGAACCCTGTTTCTGATCGCGTCATTTTCATGGCTGAGCGACCCTCCGGTCACCGGTTGGGCGCTGTTTGCCGGGATGGGGGTGGCGGCGGCTCTGGTCATCCATCATTTTGGATTTTTGAAAGTGGTGGATAAAAATCTAGGGCGCATATTGCCCATGGAGGGAAAGCGGTGTCTTTTTTCCTTCATGACATGGAAGAGTTATATTATGGTGGCTCTGATGGCGACCATGGGGGCGTTTTTGCGAAGCTCCCCGATGCCAAAATCCCTTTTGTCGGCGATTTACATCGGGATCGGTCTGTCGCTGATTCTTTCCAGCGTTCGTTACGTCAGGATTTTTTTAAGTCAATCTGTAAAAATGAAATAAAAAATGTTATTTTGGATGCGGTGTGGGACTTTTTTTAATAAAGCAGCGATGGCAAACGGCATGGCCGTCGGTTTAAATCGAAGGGGAGAGACGTCAAATAGATGGAAAGTAGCCAGAGAAAAAAACTGAAAGGGATGATCACTCAGAGCATGAAAGCGGCGAAACAAGAGATCGCTTCTTATCGATTGCTCACCAAACCGATCTCCCCGGACAATGCCATTGGCCGACTCACACGCATGGAAGCCATAAACAGCAAAAGCATTAATGAGGCCGCGTTGGAGAAATCAAAAAACAGACTCTCCGAACTGGAACGGGCGTTGTCCAAAATTGACGATCCGGATTTTGGCTTGTGTCGCGATTGCGAAGAGCCGATTCCCGCCGCGCGGCTAATGATTTTGCCCGAAACCCGGCTTTGCGTTCAATGCGCTGAAATCATGAGCGGGCCAAGGGCCTTATAAAACCACATTCAGGGGAGCAGCATGGATTTAAAACTGGCGGTGTTAATAGACGGCGACAACATTCCCTCCGCGTATGTCAAAGAGATGATGGAAGAGATCGCCAAGTATGGAAACCCCACTATTAAACGAATTTATGGCGACTGGACCAATCCGAAGCTGTCAAAGTGGAAGAATGTTCTTTTGAAAAACGCCATCACGCCCATTCAACAATATGGGTACACCACAGGGAAAAACGCCACGGATTCCGCCATGATTATTGACGCGATGGATATTCTTTATTCAGAAAAAGTCGATGGTTTTTGCCTGGTCTCCAGCGACAGCGATTTTACCCGTCTGGCCACAAGGCTTCGGGAAGCCGGGATGAACGTCATTGGCATTGGCGAGAAGAAGACTCCGGAGCCATTTATCGCGACCTGCGACAAATTTATTTACATTGAAATTTTGAAGCGCCAATCCGGGGGGAACGGATCGGAAAGCGCCCGAACCAAATCCTCGCCAAAATCAAGCGTTGATAAAATAACCCCGGCGGTGGTCCAGCTGATTTCATCCACCATATCCGATCTGGCGGATGACGAGGGGTGGGCGTTTTTAGGGGATGTCGGAAATCTGTTGCAGAAAAAACAGCCGAATTTCGATTCCAGAAACTATGGCTTCCTGAAATTGACCCCGCTGATTAAATCCATTAAAAAGTTTGAAATTGAGCAACGCGAGAATACAAAGGGGCGATTCAAATTGATTTACGTCAGGAACATGGAACCGGATGCGGAGTGAAGATTAATCCATTGTGGCGGGGATGAAAAAACGGAGTCTGTTTTTTGACGCCGGGGGTTGCCTTTAAAATGGACACACCCCGCATCCGTCATTGATATGGACCCTGTCAACCGGAGGTTTGGACGTTTATGCCGGCTTTATGCGGGAGATTTTGTGCGGGAGGTTTTATGCGGGTTCCGCCTCTTTTTTCAAAAGCGGTCTATTTTAATTTAAAGCCAGATCGCGTTTAAAACCAGATCGTATTTAAAATCAGGTCGTGTTTAAAATCAGATCGTACGATTTCACCATCATGATCGGGTGGTAGGATTTTTTTGCCTTGGCCAGGCCCTCAATGCCCATATCGCTCTCTTTGTTGATGTATTTTAAACCCTTAAAAAGGCGTCTGGCGCATTCCCGGTCAAAATACTGGTAAAGCCCTTTTATGCTGGTCAGAGCCTTTTCAAAGTGGAGCGCGCCCATATCGTCGGTCAGGGTCGAGGCGATTCCAAAGGCGCTTACGAGGCCATCGACCCGCAGAAGAATCCCCCTGAACGCCAGGGTGTCGATGTGGGCCAGGGCCTTTTCACAGGCCTCTTTTTCACAGGCCATATCTTCCTGGGGATCGGCGTCGCAATCCCGTTGCTTGCACCAGACATTTAAAAAATCGAGGCATTCCGCCGCATTTTCCGGGGTGATCGGCTCAATGACCGCCCGGTTTTTTGACGCGTATTTTTTTTCAAACTGCTTGATGAGGTTTCTTTTTTTGGCGCCATTTTTTCCTTTAAGATGTGCTAAGTCTTCTTGAAGATAGACATAATCGTCATATTTCTTGTCTTCGACAATCTCAAAAAAGGCCTCGAATGAAGACGTTCCAAATTTTTTGATGTGGTCTTCGGGGACAAACGAAATTTTTTTAAACCCCGCAGTTTCAGCCAGTCGGCTCAGTTCCTTTGGGGAATGCGTTTGGGCGGCGGAAGAGATGGGAAGAATCAGCTGGTTCTCTTTTTCCGGGTCTGAAAACTCCACGGATATGATCAGCGTCTCGCCATCCTCCCAAGTTTTGTCTCCGACAACGGCCCCGTGGGGTTTGTGCTGCTCGTTGGACCAGACCAGTATGGAGGACAGAGAGTATGTGCAAAGGCTGTGCGGTTGATTTTTAAAATAGCGCTTGAGGGATTTGTAATCTTGCGGTCGTATCTGTTTGAAATTCATTTTTTTAATATCATCGGCAACGCGCCTTGGAATTTTTCAAACCCCATGTCGGAGTAAAACTCCCAGGATCCTTTTTCGGCGATCAAACCGATCCAGCCAAGACCATCGTTTTTAATGCGCGACAGGAGGGTCTCTAAAATTTTTTTCCCGATGCCCTTTCGTTTGAAATTGGTTTTGACGGCCATATCCTGAATGTAGGCGTCGCTGACTCCATCGCTGATGGCCCGGCCCATGCCGATGATCTCGCCTTTGCGTTGGGCGATGACAAAGCAGTGGCTTCCCGCGACTATCCGGTCCACGAGATCGGGTTCTTCTTGTTCCCCGCCCCACCAGCCCTGTTGCATATAAAGGCCAATGATTTGACGCGCCTGTTCTTCGGTGGGAATGTTTAATATTGTAAATGTAATCACGATCACTCTCAGTTCAATGGCCGCGCGGTTTTTATGTTGGGCGCGCGGTTTTTATTTTGGCCCGGTTCGCTTTTTATTTTAGCCGGTTTGATTTTTATTTTAACCGGTTCGGCGTTTATTTTAAATAGCGTCGATTTTTATGTTGGCCCGGTTTGATTTTTTTTAGATAGCCGCCGATTTTTTATGTTTGACAAAATCGTTCTTGATCTTTTATTATTCCCGTCTGTTTTAGCAGGGCCAGGGGCCGGGCGCAACAGGCAAAAAATATAGGCGCCGTAAAAAAGAGGCCCACGGCGGCGCTGCTTTTTTGATGAGAGCTTAAAAAAAAGACATGGGCGTCGTTTATTTTTTTATAGGGATTTCATACGGAGGCATGGTTCAATGAAGCGCATGGGAATCGGGGGATTTGATTATATCGCGGGGCAGGGGGCGTTTGACCCGGAAAAACCGACATTGATTTTTATTCACGGGGCCGCTTCGGCCGGGTCGTTTTGGGAAGGGCAGATGGAATTTTTGGGGGATGCGGCCAATGTCGCGGCGCTTGATCTGCCCGGACATGGCCAGGATCATGGCTCCGGCAAACAGAGCGTGTCGGACTACGCCCAGGCCGCGTTGGACGTCATCGACGCCGCCCGTCCTCCGAGGCCGGTTTTATGCGGCCTCAGCATGGGGGGCGCCATTGTCATGGATCTTTTGATCAACGACCGGCAGGGTCTGTTTTCAGCGGGAATTCTGATCAACACCGGAGCCAGGCTCAAAACAGATCCCCTGATCATTGAAACCATTGAAAAAAATTACCCGGGGTTTGTCAAGCTGCTTTCCGCCTTCGCCATTTCAAAAGGCATTGAACCCAAACGCGTCGCGTCCCATATTCAGGCCATTTCCGAATGCCCCCCGGCGGTGGCGGCCGGTGATTTTCGGGCCTGCGACGATTTTGACGTCAGGAGACGGCTGGAAGACATCCATGTCCCGACGCTGATTCTCACCGCAAGCGACGACCTCCTCACCCCCCCGGCCTACGGAGAATTTCTGGCGAAAAATATCCCCGGCGCCTGCCTGGAGCATGTTGAGGGCGCGGGCCATCTGTCTCCCATTGAAAAACCGGATGAGGTAAACGGGCGCATTCTGGATTTTTTATCCCGTCTTTTTTTGGAAGGCTCTTTTTTGGATGGCTCTTTTTTTGATGTTTCATAGAGACGCCCGGTTTCACGGGAGGCGGAGCCATTTTTTCTTTTGAAGTTTTTGTTATTTTTTTTTGACAAAATCGTTATGAGGGGGTAGTTTTTGTCTTAAATGATGTTTCTGTAGATTTTTTATTCAGTGGAATCTTTAATGATCAAAAAAGGAGTGAAAATGTCAAAAAACAGATATCGGGTCGGTTCATTGGGCGCGACATTTTTTCTGGTTTTTTTATTTTTATCATCCGCCGCGCTGGCCGATGAGGCGGACCGGCGTCCGGTGTGGGAGCTGGGGGCTGAGATGATGTTATCCGGCTATGAAGAGACTGGGGCTGGGGACGCGGAGATCATGAGCCTTGATGGTTTGATGGCGGGTCTTTGGGGCGCGTATGCCCATCGGTCTCCCGGCGACAACCTCGTGCTGAAGGGAGAATTTCAGATTGCTTTTGGCGGCGTCGATTATCAAAGCCGGGACACCGGCTCCATCAGCGATATTCATCAATATCTGATTGAGTTGCGGGGGATCGCCGGGCACGATTTTTATTTTCATGATTCTGTTTTGATCACGGCCTACGCGGGTTTTGGAGTCCGATATTTGACCAACGACTCAAGCGGGATGACGAGCACAACCGGCCACGGAGGGTATGAACGGGAATCGAGGTATTATTACAGCCCCATTGGAATCGAGGCGTCCGCTGAAATGGAAAACGGCTGGTCCCTGGGGTTTGTGGCGGAGTATGATATTTTCTGGTCCGGGGAGCAGAGATCGCATGTCGCGGCCTTTTATCCTGACCTGGGAGTCGCGGAAAATGAGCAAAATTCCGGGTACGGGCTGAGGGCGTCGGTGAAAATAGACCATAAAGAGAGCCTGCCGTTTACCATTGAGCCGTTTATTCGGTATTGGAATATTGACAAGTCTGACGAAATTCCATTTATGGACGGCAATATAGCAAAAATTTTTTTCGAACCCAAAAATGAGACCACGGAAATAGGGATTAAAATGACCATCAGGTTTTAACCCGTTGGATTTGGGCGAACCCTTAAGGCACATGCCTCCCCCTATCATGGCGCGGCGTTCCCGTTCCACCTTCAGGCGTTTATCCGGGTATTTATTTTATGCGATGTCTCGCATCGGTCTGACCTGGGGGAGAGGAAGGGGGTGTTTCTCGGAATCAAACGGTTCTGCAAAAAATAAAATCATTGATGTGAAATGAAAAAAATGAGATAAACCAGTAATCACAAGGGAAAATTTGCCTGATAAGCAATGATTATTGAGAGGGGATTTATGATACTGACGCACCGCCGGCAAAAGCTTATAAATGCCGTTATATATTTTGCCCGAAACACAAAATATTGTGGCAAAATAAAATTATTGAAACTTTTGTATTTTTTAGATTTTTGGCATTTTAAGCAAACCAGCAAATCCGTGACGGGATTAAATTATTCAGCGTGGGATTTTGGTCCTGTGCCTGATGAGTTTTATGAAGAAATATCGGACGAAATGAGCCCTGATTTAGCTGAAGCCATTAAAATAATCCCAATAGAAAAATTTCAGAAAATACATGCGCGAAAACCGTTTGACTCTAAATATTTCACAAAAAGGGAGAAACGATTATTGGAACTTCTTGTTGAAATTTTCAGGGATGCGAAAGCGGAAGATATGGTTGAGTCAACCCATCTCTTAAATTCTCCGTGGGACAGAACTCTGAAAGAAAAAGGGAAGCATCAACCGATAGATTATTTTTTGGCATTGGACGATGACCCTGAAAGCTTGCGACCTGATGAAGTCGCTCATAGAATCCGTGAACGTGAAGAAATGTATAACGCTTTTGGGGTTGAGAAATGCATGTAAGAGGGACGGTTTTTCAGAATCCTAAATTTAGATTTCAGGATGGCGGCATAGGAAAGAAGCTGTTAATTTTACTGAACACGCCAACGAGCGACGAAGAATATTTATTTGTCAAGACGACATCTCAAGAGAAGAAAAGATCGAAAACCCCTGGATGTGGAAAACATCCTGTTTATGACCAAGGTGAATATTTTTTGCCGAAAGGCTCCGCGTATTTTGACCTTCCAACATGGGTGATTGTTTCAGAGATTTATCCTATTCCACAAAATGACGTAAAAACAGATCCAAATTGGCATGAACAAAAGAATAGCGATTTGCCGTCTAAAACGGTCAATGGCATCATAGACTGTTTATTGAAGTTTAAGGGCGATGATATTCCTGAAATGTATGAGGAATGGTTAAAACCGTCAATGAATGACGCTCTGTCAAAGCTTGCGGAAAAATTTAATCGTTGATATAAAAATAAAACCATGGGACAGGCTATCAAACATTACCCGCCGGGCCTGAAGTTTTTATAGGTTTTTTGGTTTTATTTCCGGTTTTCGCGCACGGCTGATGTTTTTAAAGATTCGCCGTCCCCCATCGCCGCTTCCGCCTCGCGATCATCCCTCGATCATCCCTCGATCATCCCATCAAAAGCATATCCAGCGCCGCCCCGAAAAAAAGCGCCGGGGAAATGAACATGTTCGCCTTAAATATTTTTTTGATATGAAGGGGGGGCTCCTCTTTCCATGCCAGCGCCTGCTGATAGCAGAAAATGGCCCCCACAACCGATGCGCCGATCCAATAGGGCGTCTGTTTTTCGGTGTGAAATCCAAGCCATACAATCACAAAGAGCGAGGCCATGTAGCAGGCGGCTGATATGAAAAGCGACTTTTTTTTGCCCAATGCGGCCGGTATGGAATGAAGTCTCTCTTTGATGTCGAATTCCATATCCTGAAGCGAGTAAATGATGTCCAGCCCCGCGATCCATGTCAATATAATGGCGCTCAGGGCAAAGGGGATCATTGAAAATTGGCCCTGGGCCGCGAGATATCCCCCCATTGGCGCCGCCGCCTCCACAAACCCCAAAAAAAAATGTGACGACGCGGAAAAGCGCTTGAAAAAAGAATAGATAAAAAGCAAAAAGATCGCCGCAAAAGAGAGATAAAAGCAAAGCGGGTTTAAGAAAAAAGAGGCCAGGACCAGAACCAGGCCGGACAGCGCCGCCACCATCCAGGCTTCCCAGGGCGCCACTTCGCCCTTTGGGATGAGCCGGTCTTTGGTCCTTGGATTTTTCGCGTCGATTTTCGCGTCGATGACCATGTTAAAGGACATGCCGGCGGCCCTGGCCGCGGCCAGCGCCACGATGGTCAGCGCCCATGTTTTCAGATCCGCTCCCCCGGCAAAGACCACGCCAAGCAGGGCGAAGGGGAGGGCGAAAAGCGTCTGCCCGGCCAGTATCAAATTAAAGAATTTTTTACAGTCCATATTCCTTCCAGCGCGCGGTGACTTTTTCCACGATCTCATCAGACATTTTAATCTCTTCGGGCCAGTCGCGTCCCATTCCCTCTTCACGGGTTTTCCGGGTGGCGTCTATTCCCATTTTGCCTCCAAAATTGGCGTAGGCCGCGGAATGGTCCAGGGCGTCCAAGGGACCGGTGGAAAACACCAGATCCCGGCCGGGGTCCACATTGTTTAACAGTTTCCAGACCACGGCGCTCGGGTCTTTCAGGTCGATGTCCTTATCGAATATGATAATGAATTTGGTCGAGGCCATCTGCCCCAAACCCCAGAGGGCATGGATGGCTTTTTTGGCATGGCCGGAGTATTTTTTGTCAATGGAGACCATGGCGCAATTGTGGAACACGCCTTCCATGGGAAGCTCGATATCGACGATTTCCGGGAGAACCATTTTGATCATGGGAAGAAACAGGCGCTCTGTGGTTTTTGCCATATAGCAATCTTCCATGGGGGGTTTCCCCACGATGGTGGCCGGATAAATGGCGTCTTTTCTGTGGGTGATGCATTGGATGTGAAACACTGGATACCGGTCCGCCGGGGAATAAAAGCCCGTGTGATCTCCAAAGGGGCCTTCGATTCGATCTTCAGCCGGGTCCACATACCCTTCCAGGACAAAATCGGACTCCGCCGGGACATACAGATCCACGGTTTTGGCCTTGACCGTTTCAATGGCCGCATCCCCCAGAAAACCGGCGAATATCAATTCGTCCACGTCCGGGGGAAGGGGCGCGGTGGCCGCGTATGTGACCAGGGGGGAGCCGCCCAGCGCCACGGCCACATCCATTCGTCTGTTCAGGTTCTTGTATTTGTCAAAATGCCGGGTTCCGTCCTTATTGTATTGCCAGTGCATTCCGGTGGTCGCTTTGTCATATTTGTGCATTCGGTACATGCCCATATTTTGGATCCCGGTTTCAGGGTCTTTGGTGATGACCATGGGGAGGGTGATAAACGGGCCGCCGTCATCGGGCCAGCAGGTCAAAATCGGGAGCAAGTCCAAAAGCCCCCCGTCTTTTTCCATGACGCATTCCTGGCAGGGCGCGGTTTTTTTCTTTTTCGGAATGATGTTCGCCAGACTCTTCAAATCCAGAAAGGCCTTGATTTTTTCCTTGAAATTTTCCGGGGGTTTCAATTGAAGCCGGGATCCTATTTTTGCGGCCAGATCGTCCAGAGAGGAGGCGCCGAGTATGGCCTCCATGCGGCTGTAGCTTCCAAAGGCGTTGATCAACAAAGGAAACGGACTGTTCTTTACCTGTTCAAAAAAAAGGGCCGGGCCATTTTGTTTGCTGATCCGGTCTGTGATTTCAGTGATTTCAAGATACGGGTCCGCTGTGGCGGCGATTCGTTTCAACTCCCCTGTTTTTTCAAAACTGGATATCAGTTGTCTTAAATTTTTAAACGGCATGAGGTTAATCCTTATAAAATATTATGGTTTGGAGCGACTGGGCGCCGCGCATCTTTGTGCGGCGATGGCCACCTGGCCCAAGGACAGGCCCCCGTCATTGCATGGGGCCAGGGTGTGGGTAAAGACGCGAAACCCTTTTTTTTCAAGTTCCTGGATCATGCCTTTGAGCAACAGTCTGTTTTGAAACGCGCCGCCGCTCAGCGCCACGCGGTCGATTCCGCTTTCCCGGCCAATGTCATGGCATGCGTCTGAAAAGGCGCGAATAATGGTCTGGTGAAATTTGGCGCTGATCACAGACCGATCCACCCCTTGCTCTATATCCCCGACCACTCCCCGGATAATGGGGGCCGTGGGCAGTTTTTTTTCGTTTCCATCAAGGGTCCATTCAAACGGGTAGGTTTCCCCGGTCATTGGGCCGGCCAGCATTTCAAGCTCCATGGCGGCCTGGCCTTCAAAGCTCATCTGGCTCCTTAACCCGATGATGGAGGCGACGCCGTCAAAAAGACGTCCGGCGCTGGAGGTCAGGGGGGAGTTGATCTTTTGGTCCATCATTTTTGTCAGGACGCCCATTTTGCTTTTTCCGATGGTTTTCATGAGTCCAAGGCCCAACTCTGTGAAGTCATCCCCAAAGGCGTCGTAAAGATAGGAGACCGCCATGCGCCAAGGCTCCTTGATGGCTGAGGCGCCTCCGGGCATGGGAACATATGAAATGCTGGCTTTTCGTTGAAATTGTTTCAGATCGGCGATCATCACTTCTCCGCCCCAGGCCGCGCCGTCTGTTCCAAAGCCCGTGCCATCCAGGGCCACCCCGATGACCGTGGAATCGATCTGGTTTTCCGCCATGCATGACGCGATGTGGGCATGATGATGCTGGATGGAAACCAGGGTCGCGCCCGTTTCTTGTTGTTGGGCCGCGTATTGGGAACTCATGTAGCCGGGGTGAAGATCGCATGCGACAATGTCGTATGGGATATCGAAAATTTGTTTCATATGCTCAATGGTCATTTGAAAAAACGCGTGGGCCGATCGGTTTTCCAGATCCCCGATGTGCTGGCTTAAAAATGCGTTTTTCCCTTTGGCCAGGCAGACCACATTTTTCATATGGGCGCCGCAGGCCAGAATGGGGGGGACGCTTTTTTTTAAAAATATGGGGGAGGGGGCGTATCCCCTTGAGCGCCTGACAAATCTCGTGGAGCCGGCCGCATGCCTGACAATGGAGTCGTCGCTTCTTAAGTAAATGTCCCGGTCGTGGATCAAAAAATAATCGGCGATTTTTTCCAGTTTTAAAAACGCCGTGTCATTGTCAATGACAATGGGCTCTTCGGTGATGTTCCCGCTGGTCATGACCAGGGCCGTAAAACCGGCGCCCACGATCAGATAATGAAGGGGGGTGTACGGGAGCATCACGCCAAAATATCCGTTTTTTGGGGATATTTGCCTGGAAAGAGGACCGGCCTCTTTTTTTTTCAGCATGACGATGGGTCGCTCAATGGATGTCAATAGCGTTTTTTCAGAATCCCGGACATGGGCGTATTCACGGACCGCATCCAGGTCCAACGACATCAGCGCCAGGGGTTTTTCCTCCCGGCCTTTTCGCCGCCGCAACCGCTTCACCGCCGAGTCGTTTGTTGCGTCCACCGCCAGATGAAATCCGCCCAGGCCTTTTATGGCGAGGATATGCCCCTGTTTCAATAGTTCGGCGGTTTTTTCCACGGGATTTTCGCATGGAATTTTTTTTTGATCCCGGGTGTAAAGAGAGACCTGGGGGCCGCAGTTCGGGCAGGCGTTGGGCTGGGCATGAAACCGCCGGTTTTCCGGAGCCTCATATTCGTCGCGACATTTTTCGCACATCTCAAACCATTTCATGGATGTGTTTGGCCGATCATAGGGGATATCGTCGATAATGGTGTAGCGGGGCCCGCAATTGACGCAGTTTAAAAAGGGGTAGCCATGCCGGCGATCATTCGGATCAAAAAGCTCGGAAAGGCAGTCTTTGCAAACGGAGACATCCGGTGAAATCAGCGTGGAGACGGATTTGTCCCCGTGGCTTTTGATGATGGAAAATGTGGAAAACCCTTTTTTAGGGGCGTCGGAAATGGAAATTTGGGTGATTTTAGACAGGGGCGGCGGATTTTTTTCAATGGTTTCGCAAAAAGAGGCCGCATGGCCGGGATCCCCTTCAATGTGAATCAAGACCCCATTGGACGTGTTGGCCACGTCCCCGTTTAAATGGAAACGGCGCGCCAGCTGGTAAATAAACGGACGGAAACCGACTCCCTGGACAATGCCGTTGACAGAAAGTTCTTTTGAGGCGGTGTGATGGGTGGTCATGGATCTCCCCGCAAGCGCCATGCGACGGCGTTGGTTGATCAGGCGATATTGTTTTTTGCGTCAACCAACGCCGCGGCGTTCCGAAGGATATCCAACGACTCATTGGCTGTTTTTTCATCTATTTTGTGAAGGGCGAAACCGGCGTGAACAATGACATAGTCCCCCACCTGAGCGTCCTCCAGCAGAAGAAGGCTCGCGGTCCTTGTCACGCCATCCACATCAATGGTTCCAATGCTCTTTTCTATTTTTGTGATCTTCGAAGGGATCGCAAGACACATGATTTTTTCCTTTGCTTATTCTTGAGGGAGTTCTTAGGGTTCGCTCAAAATGGTAAGTTATTTTTGAGCGGCCCTTTAACGGCGGCGATAAGTCGGCAACGCCAGATTTCCATTGTTTAATGCGACCGTGGTTTTTTTGCCATTTTCCACATGAACCGGAACCTGCCAGGCGACTTTTCGGCCCTGTATCATGGACGGAAATGTGACCACGAGATAATAATCTCCACGTGGCAGATCCGTAAAGGAAAACAGGCCGTCCATATCAGAATCGGCGTCGCCGGCGATGAACTGTTTCAGGCTCCGGTTTTCATGAAACTGTTTATAAAAGTTGATATGCAGACTGATCATGGCGTCGATGGCGGCCGGCTTTTTTGGGCTGGCCCAGTTTTCGGGAATCTGGATATCTATCTTTCGGGTCGTCAAAAAAATTTTCAGATAAGAGCCGGGCGCCACGGTCCCGTTTTCCAGCGCGATGCCCACAGAACCCTGTATGCTCGCGGTTCCCGCCATTGACGGCGCGCAAAAAGCCGCCGAAAAAAAACAGAATAAAATGGCGCAAACGCCTGATCGGTTCAGAGTCATATTTGTATTCTCCCGCCCGGTTATGCCCGTCGCCATGATACGATTTATTTGTAATGGAAGCTATCCGATATCATAAAACAGATTAAAAAAACAGCCAAAAAAAACGTTTTATATCAAAAAAACAAAAACGGAATCACTATATCGACTCTGTCATTGCAAGGCAATGGTTAATATGCTAACTCAGTTCAAATTGGATTTTTTATGACGCCATCACAGATTGAGGGTTTATGACCGAATTTACACAGGACACTTTTTTTAACGGCCGGATTTTAGTCAAACAGGAAAAACAGGGCTACCGGTTTTCCATTGACTCCATTCTCATCGCCCATCACGCCGATCCGGGTCCAGGGGAGACCATTTTGGATATGGGGACAGGTTGCGGCGTTATTCCCCTGATCATGGCTTTTCGGGAGCCTGGGATCCATCGGATATACGGAATTGAAATCCAGAGGGAATTGGCCGAGCTGGCCAAGTGGAATGTGACGGCCAATGGGATGGACAATAAAATTAAAATTTTGCGCAAAAATTTCAAAGATTTTAAACCCGAGACCCTTGCAAAACCGGTGGATCTTCTGGTGAGCAATCCGCCGTTTAAGAAAAATTTGTCTGGAAGAAAGAATCCAAATCCTCAAAAGGCCATTGCGCGGCATGAAATAGAAGGAACCCTGGAGGATCTGGTTGAAACCGCCCGCCGGGCGCTGTCACATGGGGGGCGGCTTGTCGCCATTTACCCGGTTTGGCGCCTGACCGATCTGTTGACTGAAATGAGAGGGGCCGGCATTGAACCCAAATTTTTAAGGATGATCCATCCATCGCCCGGATCACGTCCAAACCGCGTCATTGTCTCCGGCGCAAAGGGGGGGAAATCCGGGCTTTGCGCGCATCCCCCTTTTTTTCTTTACGACGAAAACGGCGCATATACCGATGAGGCGAACCAAATGTTTGGGGTTCGCTAAAAAATAAATTTACAATTTTCAGCGAACCCGTAACCTCCCGGATCATTTGTTATCATCGAGAGAGTCGAGCGGTTTGATCGCAAGCCACGCCGAGACGGATTTACATGCCAAGGTAGGCTTTTTGCACATCATCGTTGGATAACAGATTCTTTGCGGTGTCCTGAAGTATGATCTGTCCATTCTCCATCACATACCCTTTATTGGCGACTTTTAACGCCAGGTTGGCGTTTTGCTCAACTAAAAATATGGTGGTGTTGTTCTCTTTGTTTATTTTCCGTATGATTTGAAAAATCTGTTTGATCACCAGGGGCGCCAGCCCCAGGGAGGGCTCGTCAAGGAGAAGAAGACGAGGCTTTGCCATGAGCGCTCGTGAGATCGCCAGCATTTGCTGCTCCCCGCCGCTTAAGGTTCCGCCAGCCTGGTTTCGCCTTTCCGAAAGGATGGGAAACAAAGAGAAAAGATAATCTATATCTTTTTTAATGTTCGCCTTGTCGGTCCGTAAAAAAGCCCCCATATCCAGGTTTTCCGTCACGGTTAAATAGGGAAAAATGCGTCTTCCCTCCGGAACCTGGGAGATGCCCATGGCGACGATTTCATCGGGGTTTTTTTTATGTATTGACTTCCCCTGGAACGTTATTTCCCCGGATCTCGGGGGAACGATGCCTGAAATAGACATCAGCGTGGTTGTTTTTCCGGCTCCATTGGCCCCGATAAGGGTGACAATGTCGCCTTCTGAAATTTCAATGCTCACATTTTTCAAGGCATTGATGTTTCCGTAGAAAGTCTTGATATTGGAAAGCTTAAGCATCGATTTCTTCTCCAAGATAGGCTTTGATCACATCGGGATTGTTTTTTATGTCTTCAGGCGAGCCTTGGGCGATCTTTTTTCCGTAGTCCACCACAAAGATTTTGTCCGAGAGACTCATGACGAGTTTCATGTCATGTTCGATGAGGAGTACGGATATTTTTTCTTCATCGCGAATTTTCAGAATCAGGTCGTCAAGATCTTTTGTTTCCTGAACATTCATCCCCGCCGCCGGTTCATCCAAAAGAAGAAGAAACGGTTCCGTGGCGATGGCCCGGGCGATTTCAAGGCGTCTTTGCGCTCCGTAGGGAAGATTCTTCGCGTATTCATTCACAAACTCCGCCAGACCGATCTTTTCAAGTATGGTGTAGCTGTCTTCAATCAGTTTTTTTTCTTCCCGTTGAGTGGAGGCCCCCCGAAGAATGGCGCCGAGAATTCCGGCTGAGGAGCGGCAATGGCGTCCGATCATTATATTTTCCAGAACAGTCATATTTTTAAACAGGCGTATGTTCTGAAACGTTCGGGCCAGGCCTTTTTCCGTCACCTGATTCGGTTTTAACCCGCGTATGCTTTTTCGGGGTTTTCCCGGAGGTTTAATTGTGATTTCCCCGGATGTGGGGGCGTAAATTCCTGTCACACAATTGAAAAAAGTGGTCTTTCCGGCCCCGTTGGGGCCGATCAGGGCGACTATTTCGTTTTGCTTGATATTCAGATCAATATGGTCTATCGCCCGTAAACCGCCGAAATCCATGGTCAGTTGTTTGATTTCAAGTATGGGTTCCATAATTTTATTTATTCTTTTACCTTTTTAAACTGATAAGTCCGTCTCACATTGCTGATTATTCCCTCCGGTTTAAAGACCATCATCGTGACCAGAACCACCCCGAAAATAAGCATTCTATATTCGGAAAAGGCCCTTAAATATTCGGGCAGAAGGATCAGAATAAAGGCTCCGGTGATGACTCCGGCGATGGACCCCATTCCGCCCAGCACAACGATGCACAGAATAATAATGGATTCCCATATGGTAAAGCTCGCCGGGTTTATAAAGGTTGTTTTGGCCGCGAACACAACGCCGCCCATCCCGGCCCAGGTCGCTCCCAGAGCAAACGCCGTCAGCTTGGTTTTCGTTTTATCCACGCCCATGGCCTGACATGCGATTTCATCTTCCCTCAACGCGATCCAAGCCCTGCCGATTCTGGAATCCTTGAGGCGGTTGACCACAAAAATGGTAAACAGGGCCAAGCCCACCATGAGGAAATAAACATAGATGGTGGACCATCTCAAAGACAAAGAGAGTCCAAAAAAACCGGGCTTCGGTATATTGGCAATGCCGCTGGGTCCGAATGAAAACGCATTCCAGTTTTCAAGAACCAGTCGAATGATTTCCCCGAATCCGAGAGTCACGATGGCAAGATAATCCCCCCGCAAACGGAGAACAGGAAATCCCAGAAGTATTCCGCAGAGAAACGCAACCCCCGCGCCTATGGGAAGAACCGTCCAGAACCCCAGGCCAAAGTGGTGGTTCAGCAGGGCGTAACAGTACGCCCCCACCGCATAAAACGCCACATAACCGAGATCCAGAAGACCGGCCAGGCCGATGACGATATTCAGACCCAACGCGATGACAATGTATATCAAACATGTCGCCATAATATTGGTTTGGTACAGGGAAAAGACAAAGGGGAACGCGATGGTGAACACAGCCAGCAGGATCAGGCAGGGAATCAATAATTTTTTGTCGCCTCTGATTCGATCCAGGAGTCCGACTTTGCTTTTTTCATCCGATTCGTCGTCGTGATCCCCCATCTCTTTTTTTTCAAGAAAATATCGCCAGAGAAACGAAAAAACAAAGGTTCCGACGCCGACGAGCGCCATATTTTTCCACCGCCATTCAATAATGTCTTTGACCGTGTTGACGCGAATGACCATGATGGGGAACGTCAAAAACATAAACCAGACGGACACCATCAGTGATTTTTTTATTTCTTTTAATTTAACCAATTTTTTCACCAAAATGTATATCGCCAAACGGAGTTGACGATTTTTATTGTTTTAAATCGTATGGTCTGATTGGAATGGCTACAGTCATATTTTTCAGGCCATTGCGCAGGTGGCTGGAATCAGACTTTCTCCGAAGTGGAACGTCCCAAAAGGCCCGCCGGTCTGAATATCAGGATCAGGACAAGAAACAGAAACGCAAAGACATCTTCGTAGTCGCTTGACACATATCCTGTGAAAAAACTTTCCGTCCATCCCAGAACAAGGCTGCCGAGAACCGCTCCCGGGACGCTTCCGATGCCCCCCAGAACGGCGGCGACAAATGCCTTTATGCCCGCGATGAATCCGATGTAAAAGTTAATCTGCCCCACATGAGAGGCGATGAGGATCCCTCCGAGCGCGGCCGTGGCGGATCCTATGATAAATGTGGTGGAAATAACCCGATTGACATCAACGCCGACGAGCATGGCCATATCCTTGTCCTGGGCCGTGGCGCGCATGGCTTTGCCTGTTTTTGTCAATTTTATTAAGAGCGTCAGGAGTATCATAACAATGGTGGTGGACGCGATGATGACGATTTCAGATGAACTGATAATATGAGAGAAGGGCTTTACAAATTCAAATTCCGGTATGAGGCTTGGGAAGGGGAGGAAGTCGGATGTTTGGGCCAAAAGCACATAGTTTTGCAGAAAAAGAGACATGCCGATGGCGCTGATCAGGGCTGAAAGCCGAGGCGCATTGCGCAGCGGTTTATAGGCGATCTTTTCAACGGTGAAACCATAGGCCGATGAATAAATAATGGCGGCGGCAAAGGCGATCAGAATGACTCCGAAGGACCCCATGCCAAGCTTTGTCAAAACACTTGCGATAATAAGGGCGGTGAAGGCGCCAATCATGTAAATTTCGCCATGGGCGAAATTTATAAGCTGGATAATGCCGTAAACCATGGTGTACCCAAGGGCGATGAGGGCGTATATGCTTCCCCTGGTCAGACCGCCCAGAAAAAGTTCAAGAAAATATTCCATATTTAGTTTTCTCCGAACATGTTGCATTGCTATCTTGGGACTCATTGTTTTTCGAGCGAGTCCCGCATGAAAAACGAATAAAAAGCCGGGGTCGGGATGAACCCCCTACCTCGGCTTTTATATAGAAAGGTGATGCGATGGCCAAAAAAGAAATGAATGGACCCAGCGCATTTCTTTTTTGGCTTGCGAATTAAGTCAGTAAGTAGAAATAACGGATACATTTTGCTTGTCTTTTTATCCGTTTTCTTCGTTGGGTCAAGGCTTACATAACCCGTTATGCGCACCTTGACCCGCCTTGAAAACGAATAAAAATTCGGCGCAATCTGCACCACTTATTTCTACTTACTTCCTAAAGCGGTTTGCTTATTCCACTGCTACATATTTTCCGTCTTTAACCTGGTACATGGAGAACCCGACTCCGATGGCGTCGCCTCTTTCGTCAAAGCTGATGTTTCCCAGAGGAGTTTCAACATACTCTGTTCTAAGGGCTTTTTCAACGGCGTCATAATCGGTTGTCCCGGCTTTTTCTATGGCGTTTAAAAGAGCCATGGCCGCGGAGTAGGCGTTCAGATAAAACGCGCCCGGGTCTTCTCCGAATTCGGCTTTATGCGCTTCCGTGGCCGCTATGGTCATCGGGTTTTTGCTGGTGTCTCTGGGGCCGGTGGCATATGCGCCTTCCGCGAATTTGCCGGCGACTTTGATAAAGGTGATATCTTTCACGCCGTCATCGGAAATAAAAGCGGCGTCTATTTTCTTTTTCTTCATCTGGGTGATAATTTTGGATGCTTCAGGGTGGTATCCGCCAAAGATAACGGCTTCGGCTCCAGAATGTTTGATTTTTTGAACGACCGCTGAATAATCAACGGCTCCAGGCGTCACGCCTTCATACAGGACCACTTCGGCTTTGTCGGATTCTTCCAGAAAGGTTTTTGCAAACTCGGCCAGCCCCTTGCCATAATCGCCTTTGTCATGAATCACGGCGATTTTGGAAAGTTTAAGGACATCAATGGCAAAATCGACTTCCAGGCGCGCCTGGGCGTCATCTGAGGCGATGGTGCGGAAAAAATTGGGGTACAGGCCGCTTTGGGTCAACGACGGGTTTGTGGCGGAAGGGGACATGACGACCACTTTTTCTTCGTTATACATGCCAAGGGTCGCTTTGGTGGCGCCGCTGCAGATGTGTCCCAGGACCACATCGACTTTGTTTGATATCAGTTTTGTGGCGGTGTTGGTGGCGATTTCTGGTTTGCACACATCGTCTTCGATCATCAGCTCAACCGGTTGGCCTAAAATTCCGCCTTTGGCGTTGATCTCTTTGATCACAAGTTTGGCCGCGTTTACTGTGGGAATGCCGTAAGAGGCCAGATCGCCGCTATGAGGTCCGGCCACGCCAAATTGAATCGGTTTTGATATGCCCGAGGTTGAAGCCATCTCCGCAGGTTTCGTTTTATCGTCAGCCTCTTTTTGGGAATCCCCACAAGAGAAAAGAAGAAAACTCGCCAGAAGAACGGCGGACAGTAAAAAGATGGTTTTGATGAAAGGGTGTTTCATTGCGCCTCCTATTTATTCTAATAATGGTTATGTTCATTTTTTTTATTCGACCCTTAAATATAATAAGTTGACAAGGGCCAGTCAAGCATGAAATATATTTTTTTGTTTATTTTAAAAAAAACGCCGCCGATGGAGTTTGTTCCATCGCATAAATTTGTTATAAAAGGAGCGACGGTTTGGCCCCTGAAAAAATTGGCATGGTTGTAAAGGCGGACGGCAACGCGCAAAAAACAGCCGACGATCTTGAAGTCTGGCTGAATTCCAAAGGAATCAAAGCGGTGAGGCATGAAAGCTCCCCGCCTGAGTACAGAAGCCCCTGTCAGACCAAAGAATACGCGCCCGACGATTTAAAATGTGTGTTCGCCCTGGGCGGTGACGGCACGTTTTTAAGCGCGGTTCGCTGGATTGGAGACCAGAAAACTCCGATTATCGGCGTCAAATTCGGAGAGGTGGGATTTCTGGCCGAGGCGTCCGGGGAAAACCTTTTTTCGGTGGCCGAGAGCATCATCAACGACGAATTTTCAACCCGGAGCCGGATGCGCCTGGCCGTCTCCGTCATGAGGGATGGCCGCGAGATCTGCGCCGAGACCGTGTTGAATGATATTGTCATAAACAAAAGCGCCATCGCCAGACTCGCTCATATAACGACCCATATCAACGACCATTACGTCACCGAGTACCGGGCCGACGGCCTGATCGTTTCAACTCCCACCGGCTCCACCGCCTATTCGCTGGCGGCCGGAGGCCCGGTGGCTCACCCTGGAGTTCAGGGAATCATCGTGACCCCGATTTGCCCGTTTACCCTGACCAATCGCCCTTTGATCGTTCCTGATTCGGCCCGCATACTGATCAGGCTTTCGGAAAAATTATCGGACATCATGTTGACTTTCGACGGTCAGTCCGGCCTGAACATCAGCGACAGGGACCAGATTCTGGTGAAAAAAAGCGATCATCCCATACATGTGGTCAAAATACCGGGGCAGAACTATTTTGACACGTTAAAAGCAAAATTGCGGTGGAGCGGCGGGCGCGTTTGACAGAGGGGAGACGCTTTTTACGACGCCGTCATTTCTTGATTTTCCCGATGATGGAATACTCCGCCTCCGCTTCCTTGACATAACTCCGATCAATTTCAATCACTTTGATGAAGTGTTCCGCGGCTCTTCTGAAGTCAGACGATATTTTGTAGGCGAGTCCCATGTAAAAATACGGCTCTGACAAATGGGGGGCGATGGTCAGAATCTCGTTGAAGATGTGTTCCACATACGCCAGCCAGTTTTTATCAAAATCGTCCCGGCTGACAATATAAAACCGCATTAAAAACAGTTTCGCGACAACCTTTTGATCATCGGTGACCGCGTATTCCAAAGCCTTGGCGCATGAGGCCAATCCCTGGTCAATATTCCCATTGAAGGCATGGATCAGACTGAGTCCGGCATAAGCGGCGGAAAATTTGGGATTGATCTGTTTTGCGATGGAAAATTCCTGGAATGCCGCGTCCATCTTGCCTAATTTAAGAAGCGTCATCCCGTTGTCGGAATGATGCATGGCGGTATTGAGTCCACGGGGGGGCGGAATGATTCCCGACGCGCAGGAAACAAGAAAAGCCGTTGTCGCCGCCATTAATAAAATGGCGGACGTTTTTTTTAATGACATGCCATTCTCCTCCTAATCGGTCACGATAATCACGCCGCATTTTTTTAAAAAAATCAGGTGTTCGGAAGCGCCGCGAAGTTTTGACGCGTCCAGGTTGCTTATGACAATATCCGAGCGCGCCTTGCCAATGGTGATCAACCCCCGGACGATTAAGGGCTTCCCTCCCACCCTGGGGTTTTTTTGAGCGGCTTTTATGTCGGTCATATAACCGCTTATTCCCTTTTGCACAGCGAACTCCCGGCTCACAAACGCCGCCCCGTATATTTCTCTGCTGTTTTTGTCCAGTATTCTTGGGGATATGGAAGGTCTGGCCCCAATACCCTTGGCATCCACCACAAGCCCTGTAAAGACATCGGGGGACATCTGCCTTTTTGTTGAAACAAGCGAGCGGTTCGCGCGGTCTTTATTCGAGAGCACGGGCTTGATGGATTCCAGTTTTTTAATGTTTTCCGGGAGCGTCAACCGGGCGAACGCCCCATTCATATCCATCTGTATGTCAACCTCTGTGAAACCGTTGGGAAAAAACCTCTGTCCGTGGACCGGCAGGGTCTTTGCCATGTCGATGAGTTGATTTAAAATATGAATATCTCCAGGCGCGACGTCTCCAATCCGCCTGTTTGAGTCGATGTTGATCGTCCAGATGGTTTTAAAAAGATTTTTTACGGCGTTTTTTTTCGCCGCTGTCAGGGCCCATTGCCGACGGAGGTCAGGGTCGTGGATGGTTTCCGGGGCCGGGCGGCCGACCCCGGTGGCCGTCACCGATCTTTTATCCCAGTTTATGAGGCTTTTTTCACTAAATTCAATCAATTCATGCGTTTCTCCGCGGCAGACTTCAGCGGAATTGAGAACCATTGTTAAAACAAAGGCCAACGATAGAAAAAAATTCATTGCTCATCCACCCCGCTTGTTATGGGATAAGGGTTCGCTGAAAAAACAGTTCGCGATTTTGGAAGTCGGTTCACAGCCAGCGATTCGGCTTCCAAAATGCGGGCGAATTTTTTGATCAAACCATCCATATCTGATGGTGTCGTAAAAAAAAATGCGTCGTGTGATTTTTCACTCGCTTACGCATACTACATGTTATGTATGGACCCGCGCCTGAAAAATCACTACGCCTTGGTTATCGAATTTTTTGACCCATTAGCTATGGATTGGGCCATCCGTGCTTTTTTATGAGCTTATAATATCTGATAAACTCGTAAAAAGTAAAGATATGTTGGGTTGCTTCGTTTAACCCAACCTACAAGTGACCGTAATTAATCAGCATCTGAATTTTGCAATATTGCGTCTGCTTGCAAATCCGATTTTTTACGAACGTATCATATCTGATAAGCTCGTAAAAAAGTCTGATTTGACGTTTTTTTTTGCGGACGGACCAAACGGTAAAATATAACGATCTGAAAATTTATACTATTCACCCGCGCGCCCCATTTATGAGCGAGGCGCGCGGACGATGGGCTGTTTGATTAATATCTGTATTGATCTTTTTTAAACGGCCCTTCGACGGGCATTCCCATATAGTCGGCCTGGCTTTGGGTCATCCGGGTCAGCCTGGCGCCTGTTTTTCCCAGGTGCAACCGCGCGACCTCTTCATCCAGTATTTTGGGCAGAGTGTACACTTTGTTCTCATGCTTTTTAGTCGCAAGCTCTATCTGAGCCAGGCACTGGTTGGTGAAGCTGGCGCTCATGACAAAACTGGGGTGCCCGGTGGCGCAACCGAGATTCACCAGCCGTCCTTCGGCCAACATGATAATGGCGCGCCCGGATTCCAAAATCCATTTGTCCACCTGGGGTTTGATATTTATTTTTTGGCATTTGGGGTTGTTCTCAAGGGCGGCCATTTGGATTTCGTTGTCAAAATGGCCGATATTGCAGACGATGGCCTCATTTTTCATGTTTTCCATGTGCGGTCCCGTGATCACATCGCAACACCCTGTGGCGGTGACAAAAATATCTCCCAACGGGGCCGCCTCTTCCATGGTCATGACCGGGTAGCCCTCCATGGATGCCTGAAGCGCGCAGATGGGATCTATTTCAGTGACGATGACCCGCGCTCCGAAGCCTTTCATGGATTGGGCGCACCCTTTTCCAACGTCCCCATATCCGCAAATGACCGTCACTTTTCCGGCGATCATGATGTCTGTGGCCCGTTTGATGCCATCGGCAAGAGATTCCCGGCACCCATACAGGTTGTCGAATTTTGATTTGGTCACGGAATCGTTGACATTGAAGGCCGGAAAAAGCAGGTCCCCGGTTTTTGCAAAATGGTACAGTCTGTGAACGCCTGTGGTCGTCTCTTCGGAAACGCCCTGAATGTGGGAGGCGATTTCAGTCCAGAAACCGGGGTTTTTGTCATGGGTCGCTTTCAGGCGTTTGATCAGACATTTCATATCCTGGCTCTCATACTCTTTATCCAGAAGCTCGGGATTTTTTTCAATCATCACGCCCTGGTGGATATATAACGTCGCGTCCCCCCCGTCGTCCACAATCAGGTCGGGGCCGGTTCCGTCCGGCCAGGTCAGCGCCTGCTCGGTGCACCACCAGAATTCGTCCAGAGTTTCCTCTTTCCATGCGAAGACGGCGGCGGACCCGTTTTCCGCCACAGCCGCGGCCGCGTGATCCTGGGTTGAAAATATGTTGCATGACGCCCATCGGATATCCGCGCCAAGCTCTTTTAAGGTCTGGATAAGCATGGCGGTTTGGATGGTCATGTGAAGGCTCCCCATGATTTTCAAACCGGCCAGCGGTTTTTGGGGGCCGTATTTTTTTTGGACCGACATCAGCCCGGGCATTTCATTTTCAGCCAGCTGCATTTCCTTTAAGCCAGCCTCCCCAAGGGAAATATCGGCGACTTTATATGGAAGACTCAGATCCAGCTCTAAAATCTGATTCTTCTCTTTTGAAACCTGCGAAAGAGGCATTTTAAATTCCTTTAATAATATGTGTTGTCGAACAATGGGTTTTTGTTGAATGGATTGTTTTTATGGCGGCTTATATTCCCGCTTTTTCTTTGATCACATCCGCCATATTGGTTTTTTCCCATGAAAATCCGGGTTCTTCCCGGCCAAAGTGGCCGTATGCGGCTGTGTTTTTATAAATGGGGCGCAGGAGATCCAGGTACTCAATGATGGCCGATGGCCTGAGATCAAAGACATCCATAATGATTTTGGCGACTTTTTCTTCCGGGACGATTCCCGTGCCCATGAGATCCACCATGACGGAGACCGGTTGCGCCACGCCGATGGCATAGGCCACCTGCACTTCGCATTTTTCGGACAGACCCGCGGCCACTATGTTTTTCGCGATGTGCCGTCCCATGTATGACGCGCTGCGATCCACCTTGGACGGGTCTTTGCCTGAGAAACATCCGCCCCCGTGGCTCCCCTGTCCGCCATAGGTGTCCACAATGATTTTGCGACCGGTCAGGCCACAGTCCCCCATGGGGCCGCCAATGACAAAATTTCCAGTGGCGTTGATGAGATACCGGGTGTCCCCGTCCGTCATATGGCCCGGAATTACTTTTTTGATCACTTCCTCAATGATGGCCTCTTTTAAACTTTCATGACTGACATCGGGTTTGTGCTGGGCCGCGATCACAACCGTGTCGACGCGTTTGGGTTTTCCATCGACGTATTCAACCGTGACCTGGGCTTTTCCGTCGGGCCTCAAAAAATCGAGCGCCCCGTTTTTTCGGACCACGGAAAGGCGTTTGCAAAGTTTGTGGGCCAATGTGATGGGCATGGGCATCAGCTCCGGAGTCTCATTTGAGGCAAAGCCGAACATGAGTCCCTGGTCCCCGGCCCCCTGATCTTTGAAAAGCCCTTCATTGACGTTGACTCCCTGGGCGATGTCCGGGGATTGCTGGTCGATGCTCGTGATGACGGAGCATGTCTGCCAGTCAAAGCCCATCTGGGAGGAATGATATCCGATGTCCCGAATGGTTTCGCGAACCACCTGGGGCATATCGACGTAGCAGTCGGTGGATATTTCTCCCGCGATAAAGGCGATGCCGGTGGTGACAAGGGTTTCGCATGCCACCCGGCAGTTTTTGTCTTGTTCCATAATCGTGTCTAAGATAGCATCGGAAATGGCGTCCGCCACCTTGTCTGGATGGCCTTCAGTCACGGATTCAGATGTGAATAAATTTTTTTTAGGACTCATGTGCGTCTCCTGTTTAATATCAGGCCCCGCATGTCAAAGGGGGCCGGTGGTTTTTATTTTCCCGGAAAAAGAATATCATTGTCGATGAGCCGGGTGTCGCCCAGCCTGACCGCCAGCGCCATCAGCGCCGGTTTGGCTATGACATCGACATCGACAAGGGTTTCCGGGTCGCATATGGAAATGTAATCAATGGAGGCGCCGGGGTGAGATTGGATCATCGCGGCGCCTGCGTCAATAATTTTTAATGAATTAAAAATCCCGTCTTTAACCATTTTCCGCGCTTTTTTCAACGCTCCGGAAAGGGAAAGCGCCGCAGGGATCTGATCCGGCGCAAGATGGGCGTTTCGGGAACTCATGGCCAGGCCGTTTTTTTCCCTGACAATGGGAACCCCGACTATTTCAACATCAAAATTCAGATCGCGGGCCATCTGTTTGATGATGGTCAACTGCTGGCGATCCTTTTCGCCAAAGACGGCGACATGGGGTTTGACGATGTTGAACAGTTTCGCAACGATGGTCGCCACTCCCCTGAAATGCGTGGGCCGGGATATGCCGCACAAATGGCCGGGCAGTTGGGTCAGTTCAACGAAAGTTTGAAAGTCTTTTCCGTACAAGTCATCGACAGTGGGCGCGAATATGATGTCCACGCCCTTTTCCTCGGCCAGAGCCACATCCCGCTGGAAATCACGCGGGTAACAGTCGAGGTCTTCGCCGGGGGCAAACTGCGTCGGGTTGACGAAGATGCTGGCCACGGTTTTGTCACAACGTTTTTTGCCCTCCGTCATCAACGCGAGATGGCCGTTGTGCAAAAAACCCATGGTGGGAACCAGCGCTATGGTCGCGCCCTGACGCAACAGGCGGCGGGACTCCGCGCTCATATCTTTCACTGTCTTTATTATTTTAATTTGCAACCGCCTTTATGTGACTATGCCGCGCCTGATCTGGCGTCATGGGGGCGTGAATTTGTTGAATGGCGAACTGTGGCTCGCTTGGATTGAGCATTTATAATTAATAAAATAAATAATAGAATGGGAACTGTCAATAGGCAATGTGAAAAAAATGCCGTTGGACAGTGGTTTTGTAGAATTTTTTGACCGGGTTATTTTTATTTTTTTTGATATATTGGGCAGGCGCATGAAATGGACGTTGGACGCCGAATTCAATTTAAATCAAATTCAGCGGTTTAAATACCGACCCGCTATTTCAGCGATTCGGGGACCATCGGGTCCAAAGCGTTTGTCACGAAAAACGATCAGCGATTCAAAGGGCATTTCAAGCAAACATGAAAAAATCCCCAAACCCATCAAGGGGCTGGATGGAATATATTCGTTGAAGCCATTTTTGGAATCTGGATAATCCGCCCGTCCTTTGGTTGCTCCAGGCAGGCCGATAATGGGTGTCATTTTACCGTTATTTGCTCCATAGCATACAACCATAGATAACCGTAAACACAGAAGTGTAGGCTATAAGAGCATAAAACCATTTCCCCGCAAACTTAGGTGTTCGAATCGGCGCCAAATTCAGCGCCGAAAGCCCTATCAATAGCGTATAAAGAATGATTGAAAAAAATGTATGACCAATAAAGCCCTCAAAGAGAAACACAAAAGCAAGAATAAGAACATTATTGTCTAATGCGAGCCCGATGTAAGTTTTATCATCAAGCAGGCCGAAAACGTTGAAATAACTCAATCGGATAGCGCTGGCAGCGACAATAAGAAATGCTCCCGGCAGGAACCACAGACTGAACTTGGCATAGCTTAAAAGAAAGATAGCGGGGAACACTCCAAAACTTATAATATCTATCAGCGAATCGAGTTGGCCCCCAAAAGCCTGATGGCTCTTGGTTCGGCCCACCATTTGGCGAGCAATAATTCCGTCAGCCCAGTCAAATAAAACAGCCCACAGAACTCCAATGATCGCCACAGGGAAATGGCCCAAAATAGCGTGGTAAATGGCAAGCACGGCACATAACAGGCCTGCAAGGGAACAAACATTGGGAAGATCCCTGGCAAAAGAAAACATTGTGGGCCGGTGTGGTTGCTGAGGCTCTGGGTGTGTCATTATTTTTATGCGTCTCCATTTTGTAAAGTCATTACATCCATTAATGCGGCAACCAATTGACAATTCTCTTCTTCTGTGCGGCTGGCGATTCGGAGATAACGATCAGAATCCGGTTGAGTTTTGCCCACACAGTCCTTTATATACATATTATGTTTAATAAATAATCTTTTTGTAATTTCAGGAGCGTTTTGCCCATGATCGGGCAGACGACAGAAAATAAAGTTTGCATCAGGTTTAAAAACAGTCATGCCTTCTATGCCGCAAAGCTTTTTATACAAGCTGTTTCTGTCGGTTCGAACTTGGTGGCAGCTCTCAATAAATTCCTGTTTGTAATCAGGTAAAACCCGTAAAAATTCTTCCGCAAATCCGTTGATATTCCAAATATGCACGCCCTGTCTTACGGCTTCAGCAAACGTTGAATTTGCAGTCAGCATATAGCCGATCCGAAGTCCGCAGATGCCGTAGGCTTTGCTCATGCTTTTAAAAATGGCCACATTCGGGTGATTTTCAATGTCTTGTTCCAGACTTATTTTATCAGGGTTCTCCGCAAAATCTAAAAATGACTCGTCAATAATCAGCATGCAGTCATGGGTTTCAAGTTTTTTGGCAAGCAAAATGAGCTCTGGTTTTGGAATTAACATAGATGTCGGATTGTTAGGCGTAACGACAACCGCCACATCGGCTTTTATTCTGATCGCTTCCGCCGCAAATTTATCCACATCCAACTGGAAAGATGGGAACTCAAGTGGGAATTCGATGACCTGATCTGAAGGCGCGGCATTGACATATTCATTGAAAGAAGGCACCGGAATGATTAACTTGCCCGATATGTGGCCAGATACTATTTTTATTAATTCAGCGGCGCCATTTCCCACAACAATTCTTTCCGCAGGCTGGTTAATTATTTTACCAATAAGCCCGGCGTTGGCATCTTGCGCCACTGGATAATTTAGAACAAGGTCATGAATTTGATCTTTAAAATTTGTAAAAATAGCGTCTGGTGGGAAATAAAGATTATAAAGATAGGCATGATCTATAAAATCATGGCGATAGTAACCGCCATGTTGACCGGAAATGAATTCGTATTTTTCGGATTGAGTTTTATAATGATCATATGGCATTTAAGATCCCTATGGCTTCCCAGGGCGACGTCACTGCATTGCGGGAAAAATTGGGATGTGAAAGCGTCACTGTTTTAGTGGTTGTATAATCGTCTGATAAAAATAGTTTCTCCGCCTCTGCCAGATCTTCAATCGTGTCTATTTCATACCAGGGATTGTCGTCAAAAGAGACCCCTTCAAAAGAGAGGCTGCCATCCGCAATCATCTCCTCAAATATAATTTCGTAATAGGCATTTATGTTGCCTGCTGAAATATGTTTGTCTAATCTTTTTACAATTTCATTCCAGGAGTCAAGTGAAATGCTGTAAATATTAACGGTCTTGTATTTGACCTGGCCAAAGGAGTCTTGGTTGCCTGGCAAAAATGCGTTAACATGGTTGGATTGATTGAGTGTGACACATGTCCCATTCAGCCAGGGCTGCATTTTTGCGATGGCTATTCTGTCAGGATACATCATGTCATCCAGAAGTGATTCATCAAAAATAAGATCACTTTCGAGGAGCAGGAATGGTTCATTAATAATTTTACGCGCCATCCAGAGAGAATAGATGTTATTGGTTGTCTTGTATCGCGGACTGAAAATATAATCGATTTTTATTTCCCCGACCTGATCTCCCAGAAAATTTCTTATATGATTTTCCAGATGTCCTGTGACAACGACCAGCCGTTTGAAACCGTGCAGACTCAAACTGGCGATCAACCGTTCAAGTATCGACATGCCATTAACTATTGTCAGGCATTTTGGGGCATTTTTTGTCAAGGGATAAAGACGGCTACCTGTGCCAGCGGCAAGAAGTAATGCGGAGCTTATGTATTCTTTATTATGAGAGTCATCTTTCAAATGAATATCCTTCTCCTTTTTTAAATTGTTCACCATTTTTCAGTATCACGCTGTTGAAGAAAAATGAATGGATTGAATTTCTATTTCGCGCCTGTTCTGAATTCAGCGAGGCCGCAAGCTAATCCTGAATCGGCGGCGCGGGTATTGCGCGAGTCCGCAGGCCCAAATTAGAGCAGTATATCATCTGTGGGTGGCCACAGAGTCGGGAGAAATTCAATGATATAGAAAAAATTCAATGATGCGGCTGGCGAATTCCTGAGGCGATGGTACGTTTCACCAATAAATCGACAAAGGGATTCAGTCTGCCAAATGAGATAAACCATTTCCTGCCGGTGTATATAAAAGACGGCCAGCCATGTGCGTCAAATCCAGCATAACGGCCCGAATCTTAGCGATGCGATGCTTCTTTGCGGAGGGCGGGGACCGGGGGGCGATAGAGTTCTGTCAAACCCAGGGCTTTGTTGCTCCATGACGCGGAGCATGTCACTTTTTATTTCCGAATGGAATGGTTCGCTTGTTCCATGGCCAGGATGATGATTTTTTGGAAACGTAGAAAAAAATAGGTCTGTGGTGTAAGAGTAATATGGGAACTAACCCATGACGACAATGTATCACCATTGGTTTTGATTGTCAAATCGAAGCGCGTTTAAAAACAGCCATATTCCCACAATACTGGGGGAAGTTGGCGCATTCTTTCCGCAATTGAGGGTGGATTTTTTGGGTTTTTAATGGGGTTGGGCCGTCAGAACAGCCGGAATCTGGATCATCCACCCGTCCTTTGACTGATTGTTTTAGTGAGTTTGATGATGATTCGGGCGGGGCGGCCTCGCCCCAGGAAGAATAACCCTTGCTCAGGACAGGCATGATTCGCCGCCCGCTTCCCTGAGGGCTCAAGGCGAACGGGATATCAGGATGACCAAGGCCCGCAAAAAAATATCAGGATGCTTTCGCTCCGTGAAAGGCGCCGCTATTTTCTGTCGTGTGCGCCGTTATCTTTCGGCATGCAAAAAGCATGGCGTAAAAAAATATGCGAATTTACGAGGTTTGACCTGGTTTTTCACATGCCTGGGAACATAAACGGCTGATTTACAGATGCCATGAATCGTTTTTTTAAATTTGAATGGGAGAAAAAAATGTCAGGAGTTTTGGTATGGATTATGTATGATATCAGAGAAAATAAAATACGCTCAAAAATCGCGAAAGAGTGCAAGAAGTTCGGTTTGCAGCGAGTTCAAAAAAGTGTTTTTTTGGGGAAACTGGAGTGGAACCGGTTTGACGAATTGGGTGAAAAATTTCATGATTTAATCAATGAGGAGACCGACAGTGTTTATCTTTTCCCTTTTTGCCAGGAAGATTTCAGACGAATCAAGGTTTTAGGACAAGGCTTTGATGAAAAATTGGTTAATGATGAAATTTTGGCGAAGTTTTTTTAAGGTTGAACTGCGATGGCGCGGGCGTTTCTGACGACGGTTTTATTTTTCTCTTGACATCTTTTTTTTTAAGCGGGATATTTTGGGGGCGTATTGTTTCAGCATCCAGCATCATGCGGATTGAAATGAAGCGCATGATATAGCCGTTTAATTTTTCAATAAAACAAGGGTTTGAGTTTAAACGGTTAGGCCGATTTAAAATCAATGGCTTTTTTAGACGCCTCCACCATAAATGCGGATCTCGACATTTTTGCTTTTTTGGCGGCAATATCAATGGAATGCAAGGTGTTTTCCTGTAGGGTAATGTTAATGCGGGTTGTTTTATTCTTTGCTTCAGGAATGGATATCACTAAGAAAAGGGTTGCATTGGAAAAATCAGGGTCAGACATAATGGAGTCCAGAGATGAAGGGGGGGGGACCGGTTCGCCATCTTCCATCATTCCATGAATATGAAAAGGCAGCGCCTCCTTTGCCATATCTTTTGCCTCATCAATGGAACTCCCGGCGGTGACGCATCCAGAGAAGTCTGGGAAAGACACCCCAAAGTCGGTGTCTGTATCTTTGTGAATAACAGCTGCATAATCAGGCATAACGGATCACCATGAACAGTCGGAACGTCATTAAAATTTTAAAAAAAATGGCTGGCAAAAAGTGGACCAGGCCGGCTCCCATGTTCAATTCAAGCATCCCTTAAAAAAAGGCAGGGTGACGATTCCACATCCTAAAAAAGATATCCCGCGCGCGACGCTTAAAAGCATTCAACGCCAGTCAGGCTTGAATTTTAAACATTGATTTTATATCAATACACACCCATGTGTTATTTGTCAACGGACAAGAAAAGGACAAATGAAAAAATCAACGCTGCTATTAAATAATATCAGGTTAAGACCCTCCCAAATTCACAAATTTCGAGGATTCATCGGAAACCTTTTCAAAAATTACGACCTCATCCACAATCACAATCTAAAGACTGGCAAACCCATCTATCGATACCCATTGATACAGTTTAAGCTGATAGAAAACACTCCCGCTATTATCGCCATCACTGAACGGGCGGTTAAACTGTTTTCGGAAATTTTTATGACACTGGATAAAATCGTTATTGACGGCCATGCCATACCTGTTTTTGAGAAGGATCTCACCATTGAGGATGTCCAGTTTGGCTTTAGCGATGAGACGTATATGTATCAGTTTATATCCCCCTGGATCGGTTTAAACCAAAAAAACCATTTGGTTTACGAAAAAATGGGCGAAGCAGGGGACAAAAGCCGTCTCCTTGAAAAAGCTCTGATCGGAAATATTCTTTCAATGTCTAAATATTTGGATGTTTGGCTTGAGCCATGCCAGAAGATAGAGGCGACGCTTCAAACCAGAAAGAAAACGGTAAATTTAAAATCAAAATATATGATCGGTTTTCAAGGGATTTTTAAAACGAATTTTATCATCCCTGATTATTTTGGAGTCGGGAAGTCGGTTTCCAGGGGGTTTGGGGTTGTGGAGAAGGTGTTATGATAAATGGCCATATCCCTGAAAATAAAATTGTGTTTTTTTAAACAAGAAAATATTTATCAGAAGATTTTTATCAAGGATTATTCATGATCAAAGTAAAGATCGTTTTAGGAAATTTCTGTTTTTTTAAAAAAGGGTAATGACATGATCAATTCATTTAGGATGCTTGGAAAGAGCATACTTCAATCTGAGGGATATTATAATGAACCAGAGGGAATAAAAAAAAGAAAATTTTTTTTAAACCATCAATCTCTTCCCATGGTTAAAAAAAAGAGCGCAGAGGAAACGGAACATGCCATCGCATTAAATTTTGATACACAAAAACAGGAATTTTATTTTGCTATAGATAAAGAAATAACTCCAGCAAACAAGGATTATTTTTTTGCGTTTAAAGCAACATCAAACGTAACTAAAAAATTTTTTGCGACCAATAATATCGCCTGTTTTTATAAAAATTTTTTCAAGGGGTCGCTGAGCTATCTTGCAAAAGAACGAAAAGGATCTAAAACAAAAAAATGGCTTGGCAAAATTTCAAAAGAATACGACCTGTTTCTTGCGAAAATTCAGGACATTTTTTATGTCGCAAATGGAAAGGATTATTTTTTAAACCAGGAATTGCTAAGGCCGGATCAGAAACAAATTTTTGACAAACTTGAAAGTGAATACCCCGAAGAAGACATTGGAAATATTTATGACAGACTTTTAAATCATAAGTTTTTCAACTGTTCGAGCAAGGCCAATAAAGAATTTCCAAAAATATTTTTGTTGAAAATAAATGAACGGCATATCATTGAACATGAAGATTACAAAGAATCCTATATCAATCTTGTTTATTATGACCTGCTTGAACGATTTTTTGTTAAACATGGGAGAAAAGATAAAATTTGTCATATTTGTCAAACTCAAAACATGATTATCGGAGAAAAAATTCCTTTGCTGATGAAGTTCTACGGAACAACGAACAATCTTTATTTTGAGAATTTAAACAATAAAAACGCACACAAATCTTTTGCGATATGCAGGGATTGCCTGGCGGAGACTCTTACGGGCATGAAGTATGTTGAAAACGAACTGGGAGATTATTTTTTAGGCATCAGCGCTTATCTTATCCCTTCTTTTGAAAATGAACAACCTCAATTTGGAGAGAAATATAAGCGTATTTTTAATTTGTTAAAATCGAACAAGGGGTATAAGGAAGATATTGATGAAATCGAAAAACTCATAAAAAAATCGGGAAAGAAAAATTTTATTTTTGATTTATTATTTTTCTACCAAAACAAACAGGAGTTTGATATTCTTAAACTTATTTCAAATATCGAATATAAAAATCTTGTGCAAAAACTTGGATACTTTGATTGTTTCGGGAAGAAATACGATTTGGCTTTAATAATAATAAATGGAATAAATCAGCAACTCACGTTAAATGATGTTCGCTACAACCTGTTCCCTTCAAAAAGCTCTCATACTGCAAAGGACATAGGTAAACTCTACAGAAAAGACACCCTCAATTTTTTTGAAGCATTTCTCAATGGATATGCCATCAACTATGCTGATATTATAAGACGATTTATAGATATTTATAATCGCAGATTTCATAGGGATACCCACGACATTTTGGCCCCGTTCAAGATGGGGCTGATTTTTTTAATTTTAAATAAAATAAAACCGTTGAAAGGACTTACCATGAGCGCTGGCAATGCGATAACGGAAATTCAGAATACAGATTATCAGGATTTTTTTAAAACCCATGAAGAAATTTACAAAGAAAATTATTATCGGCAGGGGTTGTTTCTTCTGGGCACGGTCATCCACAAGATTGTGTCTGCTCAGAGAAAGAAGGCTTCCGGGAAAATAGGGGCAACCCATAACGATTCGGATAAAACACGTAAAAAATCGGGTTCAACCTTCCTTAAAAAATTAAATTACAGCGGTATCCCAACCCGCAGGATCAATGGGCTTTTGGCGGAAGTAAAACAGTACACTGAAATTTATGATGACTATATTTATGAAGAATCAGGGATATGGGGTAATATTATGGACAGGCTTCAGGGTCTTGAAGATTCTGATATGAAAGGAGAGGAGGTCGTTTTTTATCTTCTCACAGGAATTTCTTACGCCACCTATCTCAGCATGACCCACAGCAAAAAAGAAAAAGGAGAAAAATAATGACTGCTATCAAAAAAAACAGTGAGATTCTTTTTATTTATGACGCAAAAATGACCAACCCCAATGGGGACATGGATAATGAAAACAAGCCGCGTATGGATTATGACACCGACACAAACCTTGTCAGTGATGTGCGGCTGAAACGTTATCTTAGAGATTATTTTGAAAAACAACTTGAGGAGCCTGTCTTTGTGACGGAAAACGCCAAAAATGCCCAAGACCGGGGGGCACAACTGAAAAAAGAGGGGAAATCTCATAAAGACCTCATTGATTGCAGGATGTTTGGAGCCGTGTTTGCCGAAACAGGAGGGAACGATCATATAACAGGCCCGATTCAGTTTAATTGGGGTTATTCTTTGAACAAAGTTGAGCTGAATGATAGTAAAACGATCACATCCAGTTTTAGTTCTGGTGAAGGAGTAGGGAAAGATTTTCGGGTAAAATATTCATTGATTGCCTTTAGCGGCGGTATCAATGCGAAAATTGCGGAAAAATCTGGTCTTTCGGAAAATGATCAGACAATTTTTGACAAATCCATGCTCAATGCAATCCCCTTTTGCAGAACTCGCTCAAAAATTGGGCAGACTCCCCGTTTCTATCTTCGTGTGGAGCTTTCCGATAATAAAACATTCCTTAAAGATCTCCGGGAATACATTTCTCTGCATATAGCCGGAGATGAGTACAAAGTGAGAAATATTAAGGAAGTTGGGCTTGAAATTGGGGCTCTTGTGGTATATTTGAAAGAGTTTAAGGAAAAGATATCTATGATTTATTTTTGGAAAGATGATCAGTTAAACTTTGTAAACGACGAGTGGATGAATTTTAAAGAAATTTTTAAAGGGAAGCTTTCAGAAATAAATTTGCTGGATAAATAATAAGGTGGTTACGATATGAAGACTGACATATTGAGAATCCTGAAATTCAAGCTTTCTGGAAAATTTGCTCACTTTAGAAAATTTTACACAAATTCGTCGTCCCTATCCTATATTATCCCCCCGCGAACCGTGATTATTGGAATGCTTGCCTCAATTCTGGAATACGAAAGAGACAGTTATTACACTATTTTGGCGCCTGAAAAAATTAGAATTTCAGTTTCTGTAATGCCTGGAACTTTTACCAGAAAGCAAATGCAAAGTCTTAATTATCTTCATGAAAGTTATTATAAGGCTTTGATTGGGGGAACTGGAAAAATTAAAAGCATGCACAGCCAATGCAAACTGGAGCTTCTGATGACTGAAAGAAAAAACCTCTCCTATACTGTATATGTAGGCGCAATGGATGAAGATGCTTTAGGGATACTTGGTAAAATTGAATCCAAGATTAGCAATAAAGATATGGGGTTCGGCGTTTATCTTGGGCAACGGCAATTCAGGGCTGATATTGAGGATTTTCAGTTTATTAATGGGGTTCGCTTTCTTGAAAAATCTGATTATATAGATTCCCTTTGCCTTCAGAAAAACGCTGAATTGGATATGGAAAGAAATCCAGAAGCACATATCATTGTGGATCAGATGCCAATACACATGCAAGAAAAAAAACAAGGCAAAACTTATTCAGGAAGAGAGTTAGCCTCCATAGACAGGGTGATTTATGAAAAATCAGGTAAACGAATTTTTGGAAATTTCAGGGATTGCTATGAGGTTGGAGAAACAATAATCTCTTTTTATGAAAGATTGTAAATATGTTGATTTCACATCCTGAAACCGCGAATGCGCCTGAAAAACTTCTCAAAACGCATCTTTTTAATGTGGGAGAAAATTCTCGTAAGCTCATTAAAAAAATGCGACTTGATCTCACAATTGTTTCCCATGAAAAACTTTCTGAGTTTGCTTATCTGATTGGAATTTTTCATGATTTTGGAAAAGCGACAACATGGTTTCAAAAATACATTCGTAAAGAAAGAAAAAGTGGCGCTTTGACTCATCACAGCTTTGTGTCTGCGGCTGTGTGCCACTACGCAATGCGGGAGAAATTTAATTCTTCGATATGGGCAATGATTGCCTATTTAATTATAAAAAAACATCATGGCAATCTGGAGACTCTTGATTTCCATGAAGCGGACAATAATAATATTGCCATTGCGGAAAAGCAGCTTAAAAATATTTCAGACAATCATGTGTCTGAGCTGGAGGAATTTTATTCCAAGGATTTCAGAGATATCAGGCGACTCATAGACTCCGTAGATTTGGAAGATTTTAAGGAAACGCTTGAGGATTTCGAAGATACTTTGGATGATTATGAAAAAAATTTTTCGAATGATCAAAAAATTGAATTTTTCTTTGTAGTCAACCTTCTTTTTTCGGTCTTGATTGATACAGACAAAAAAGACGCAGCCAGGCTTGATACCACATATTTTGATGGTAATCTCGAAGAATCAGTGAATGATGTTTTCGATTATATTGAAGACCTCAGAAAAAAAGAACAAAAAAAATTTGATAAAAATAAACCGCTAAACAAACTTCGGGATAGTTTTCTTTCAGAGATATCTGGAAATGACGATATCCGGCCAGAAAATCATTTTTATACTATTACTGCCCCCACAGGAATAGGGAAAACTTTTGCTTGCCTTGCCTTTGCCAACAAACTGAAGGGACTTCTCTCCAGAGGTGAGGGCCGAATTATTTATTGTCTCCCATATACTTCAATTATTGATCAAAATTTTGATGAGTTTAAAAAAATAATTCGTTCTGGAAAAAAAGAAAAATATGACGAAAGACCAGAAAGATACCTTCTTAAACATCATTATTTGGCGTTCAAAAAAATTAAAAACAGAATCCCTGAAGAACAATACGAATATAAAGATTATCTGGATGATAAACTGTTTGTGGAATCCTGGGAATCAGCGATGGTTGTCACTACATTTGTCCAATTCTTCCACACCATTATCGGATACAAAAATAATTTTTTAAAAAAATTTCATAACATTATAAACTCCATCGTGATTCTTGATGAAGTCCAAAATATTAATCCCGATTATTATAAGTTATTGCAGAATATTTTTGAAATTTTGGGAAAACGTTTCAAGATTTGGTTTTTATTGATCACCGCCACTCAACCGGAAATTCTAAACTCTGAAGTAAGCGGAACCGTGGAGCTTGTTGACAAAGGGAAATATATGAAAGACCCTTTGTTCAATCGTGTGAAATTGGAAATAAAAATAGAGCCTCAATACCTTGATGAGTTCAAGAAAGAATTCTGCAATACCTTTTTAGATCAAAATTGCCTGATCGTAATGAATACCAAAAAATCAGCTATCCAACTTTATGAGTATATTAAAAGAGAGAAAGAGACGGAATATAAAATTTTCTGCCTGACGACCTACCTGACTCCTCTTGACAGAAAAGAAAAAATAAAGAATATAAAGACTGCTTTACAGAATGGGGAAAAACTCATTGTCGTGTCAACACAATTAATCGAAGCCGGGGTTGATGTCAGTTTTAGATATGTTTACAGAGATTTTGGCCCGATCGATTCAATAGTGCAGGTCGCGGGGAGATGTAATCGGAATAATGAATATGGAGAACTTGGCGGGAAAATGACGCTTATTAATTTGAAAGATGAAAAAGATAAAGAATACCATTCCATTATTTATAAAAATATCCTTTCGCAACATGTTAATGACGTCCTCGAAGAAAAAACTTATGAGAGTAAATGGTTTCCTGAGCTTTCAGAAAAATATTATAAAAAATTTGATTTTATAGCCAAAAGCACAAGTCTTCTGAATGCCATATACAATCTCAATTATGATGATTCAGGAATGAAAGGCCAGATACCGATAAAAGCTTTTAAGCTGATAGAAGAGTATCAGGAGCTGGATATTTATATTTTGAGGACCGAAAAGGCTCAGGATGCAATGCATCATTTTTTATGTTTCAAAAAGAAATTGTTGGATTCTACGATAAAAAAAGAGCAAAGAGAAGAGATCGTATTCGAAATGGAAAAACTCAGAGGAGAACTCAGGAAATATTTAATTTCTCTCAGAGAGAATGATGTCAACGCCTATAGAGATTCAATAGTTATAAAAGATGAAGGCCATTATAAATATATTGAATATGAAGACCAAAAACAATTCGCTTATGATGAAGAGATTGGATTTTTAGTAGAACCAAAAAAAATGATTAATACAACCATAATTTATTAACTCAATTTCCTGATTTGAGGATAATAGATAATTTTATATTATTTCGGGATAGCATATGGGCAATATGTCCAAAATATATTTTGTGGGAATTTTTGGCAATGCTGTAAAAATTATAATTTTATCTTTTTAGTACCTTGAAATTATAAGGTTAAATTTTAACCTGGAAGCTGAAACAACCACTTGGGGAAATCGTAAATGCCCGGATTTAAAATTCAACAGCCAGACGAAAACTTGAAAACAGAATATTCTCTTACCGCATCTCATTTGTTAGAGTATCTGTTTTGTCCCCGTTTCACGTATTTTGAGTATGTTCTGGGTATTCCACAAAATGAAGGTAATCGCTTTAAGGTCAATAAAGGGAGAACGGTTCATGAAAAGATTCGAAAATTAAATCCTGATTATTTACGAAAAAATTTTGGGGTCATTAGAACAGAAAGAGATGTCTATCTTGCAAGTCCATCATCAGGGTTGCGCGGAATCATTGACGAGATTCTTTTTTTTGAAGATAACACGGCCGCGCCTCTGGATTATAAATATGCGGAGTACAAGGATAAAACTTTTAAAACATATAGAACACAGCTTTTTTTTTATGGCCAATTAATAAAAGACAATTTTAATATTCCTGTTAATCGCGGTTTTATCGTTTATACTCGCAGTAATAACAAATTGGTTGAATTGCCAATTAAAAAAAAGGACTTCATCGAATTAAAGAAAATTATTGGAGACGTAAATGATATTATCTTAAAATGCAAATATCCAAAACCTACAACATCCAAACGACGATGCCCTGATTGTTGTTACAGGAATATTTGTGAAAAGGATATATGACTTGGCTAAAAATGATAAGCTCGTAGAAAATCGAAAATCAGGTTTTTAACTTTGTAACCAAATGAAATTATTGAGTCTGAATTTTTAAAATGGGCCCAAATTAGACTTTTTACGAGTTTATCAAAAATAGTTCTGATACAAAATTATTGGGAAATAAAATTTTTTATTGATATTGTCTGTAAAATTGGTGGTTTAATTGTTCTTTGCTGGCCGATTATCGTAGGATATCCATAAGGAAATGCGTGATTATTGCAAATTATAGGTCTTTGAAAATTTACTTAACAATTTAAAATCATTGAATAAATTCCAGAATTAGGGGTTGACGGACTGAATCCATTAAAACAAGGATTGAAACTGATGGAACGAACGCTGTTATTCAGGATTCACACCAATTGTTGACGGACTGAATCCATTAAAACAAGGATTGAAACAGGATGTCCAAAAGAAAATTGACGCCGGGGAGTCGGTTGACGGACTGAATCCATTAAAACAAGGATTGAAACAACCTGCTTCCAATCTCCGGGGACAAACCCCGGAAAGGTTGACGGACTGAATCCATTAAAACAAGGATTGAAACACCAATTTTCTTTCGGACGTCGAAAAAGAATATGGAGTTGACGGACTGAATCCATTAAAACAAGGATTGAAACTCCGCGCCGGCCGATAACTCTGGCGGTAAAAATTCAGTTGACGGACTGAATCCATTAAAACAAGGATTGAAACTTTTTTCCCGGATTCGATCGGCCGCGATTAAGCACTTGGTTGACGGACTGAATCCATTAAAACAAGGATTGAAACCGGGAGATTGTCCATAATAGACTTCGCTCAGTCCACTGTTGACGGACTGAATCCATTAAAACAAGGATTGAAACTTTATCCCATCTATATTCATATCCAGTATCTCGATCAGTTGACGGACTGAATCCATTAAAACAAGGATTGAAACTGGCCACAGACCCTAAAGGCCAGCGGTGGCTTTGTTGTGTTGACGGACTGAATCCATTAAAACAAGGATTGAAACAACTAAGAGGTCGGCCCGAGGAAGGTAAAATTTTGGGTTGACGGACTGAATCCATTAAAACAAGGATTGAAACAAAAATGATGGTTCAATGATAGTGTCAAATAGCCATGGTTGACGGACTGAATCCATTAAAACAAGGATTGAAACATGGGGAATCAACCTCAAGGAGATTTGGTGGAAAGCGTTGACGGACTGAATCCATTAAAACAAGGATTGAAACATTAATTATATAGCAGTTGACTACAACGCGGGGAGTGTTGACGGACTGAATCCATTAAAACAAGGATTGAAACAACTTTGTTGAATTTTGTGTATTTTTTCACAGTGTCTCCGTTGACGGACTGAATCCATTAAAACAAGGATTGAAACTTGTTATCAGAGGTTCTATTGAATGGACTATACAGTGGTTGACGGACTGAATCCATTAAAACAAGGATTGAAACCCACAAAAATTACTGCCGGGTCAAGATCAATCGCGTTGACGGACTGAATCCATTAAAACAAGGATTGAAACATAATCTCCGCCTTTTCAATCATTAATGTATCAATGGTTGACGGACTGAATCCATTAAAACAAGGATTGAAACTTGTGTTGCCCACACCGACACATGGACGAAGCCGGGTTGACGGACTGAATCCATTAAAACAAGGATTGAAACTCATCTTGGGGGAACCTTTGCGATCAGTCACCACGCCATGTTGACGGACTGAATCCATTAAAACAAGGATTGAAACTTAAACGCTGGTTTGAGTGGTCGTTTCCAATGTGCGTTGACGGACTGAATCCATTAAAACAAGGATTGAAACCAGATCCAGAGAGCGGCCGCGACCCCTGAATCTTTGTTGACGGACTGAATCCATTAAAACAAGGATTGAAACTTAGTGCGGCGGTTGCTCAGGATGAGGAGGAAAATGTTGACGGACTGAATCCATTAAAACAAGGATTGAAACACAAATTCTTTCATTTCAACCATCAAACCCCCTTTGGTTGACGGACTGAATCCATTAAAACAAGGATTGAAACTGGCTGTTTTTTTGCATTTGGCACAATACAAGGTGGGTTGACGGACTGAATCCATTAAAACAAGGATTGAAACACATGCTCCCCGCCATCAAAGAAAACATCTCCTTGTTGACGGACTGAATCCATTAAAACAAGGATTGAAACACTCCGATATAGACCTGTTTTCACGCTCAACGTCGAGTTGACGGACTGAATCCATTAAAACAAGGATTGAAACTCAAAGGTAATAGGTCCAAGACTTGTAAGGCTTTTCGTTGACGGACTGAATCCATTAAAACAAGGATTGAAACAGCTTTGTGAACAATTTGGGATCGACACGGAGAATGTTGACGGACTGAATCCATTAAAACAAGGATTGAAACCTAAATAAAAATCTACCCCTGTATGGCCGGGGCCTGGTTGACGGACTGAATCCATTAAAACAAGGATTGAAACCATCGTATTTCTGAACATACTGATCCGGCTTCTTGTTGACGGACTGAATCCATTAAAACAAGGATTGAAACTGATGGGACAGTGGTCAGCGGGAAAACTTTCACACAGTTGACGGACTGAATCCATTAAAACAAGGATTGAAACTCATATTCTCCCTTGGTGTATTGCATTCGTACTTCGTGTTGACGGACTGAATCCATTAAAACAAGGATTGAAACACAGAGTTTGAAATTTACGGGGTGGTGGAGGTTTGAGTTGACGGACTGAATCCATTAAAACAAGGATTGAAACAATCATTTTTAGAATATACATCAATTCTATATGTCGGTTGACGGACTGAATCCATTAAAACAAGGATTGAAACTGAAATCATTATGCTTTTCAAAAGAACATCATCATATAGTTGACGGACTGAATCCATTAAAACAAGGATTGAAACGCCATGGCCTTTAACCGCCATGTCGTGTCAGTGATTGTTGACGGACTGAATCCATTAAAACAAGGATTGAAACTGCCCTGGCCGGTAAAAATCATCCGGGGTTATGATGGTTGACGGACTGAATCCATTAAAACAAGGATTGAAACTTGTTATCAGAGGTTCTATTGAATGGACTATGCAGTGGTTGACGGACTGAATCCATTAAAACAAGGATTGAAACCCCCAGCCATCCAACTCTTGAGGGAGATGGATTATGTTGACGGACTGAATCCATTAAAACAAGGATTGAAACATGAAAGAATGCGTCGGACTAATCCAGACTCCGCCGTTGACGGACTGAATCCATTAAAACAAGGATTGAAACTTGCAGTTTAGCTTTGATGGCATTCTCATCGTTGGGTTGACGGACTGAATCCATTAAAACAAGGATTGAAACAGGAGACCACACCATGAATTTGCAAGTTCTCATCGTTGACGGACTGAATCCATTAAAACAAGGATTGAAACTTAGGAGGCTATCTATATCATATCTCAATTCAGGATAGGGTTGACGGACTGAATCCATTAAAACAAGGATTGAAACTGAACTACAGAAATTGGAAGACCTTAAAAGGGGGAGTTGACGGACTGAATCCATTAAAACAAGGATTGAAACAGCCTTTTGGCCATGGCTTTCAATCGCCACGTTGTAGGTTGACGGACTGAATCCATTAAAACAAGGATTGAAACAGATCGCGATCCCGCCAATATCGCTATAAACAAACTGTTGACGGACTGAATCCATTAAAACAAGGATTGAAACGCCTCGAGCTTTAACATGCGTCTTACCCCCTATACAGTTGACGGACTGAATCCATTAAAACAAGGATTGAAACATGTCGATAAACAGGGAAACATCGACCGGGACAGGGTTGACGGACTGAATCCATTAAAACAAGGATTGAAACCTTTGGGCGTTGATCCTGGGCACGCAATCCGCTTTTGTTGACGGACTGAATCCATTAAAACAAGGATTGAAACGTGATAAAAAATAGTTGCCAATTGGAAAAAATTAAATGGGAGATGAAATAAAAGGAGTTTAATAAAATATGCAACTGGTTATCAATAGCCCCGGCGTTTTTATTACCCAAAAGGATGAATGCTTTCGATTGAAGCGAAAGGATGATGTTTTAGATGTATCCCCCCATAAGGTCGAATCTATTATTATTTCAAACCAAGCGATGATTTCGACACAGGCCATCGCACAAGCTTTGGAACATAATATTGATATTATTTTTCTCAATTCATTTGGCGATCCAGTGGGGCGAATCTGGTTTTCAAAGATGGGTAGCACAGCGCTGATTAGAAGAAAACAACTTGAAGTCGCAGAAAAATCGGAAGGCACACGGCTTGTTATTGATATGATAAACCAAAAACTGGTCAATCATGTCCGTTTTTTAAAAAAACTTATGAGCGCCAGGCCGGGCAGAGAGTCCATTTTTACAAAACCCATTGAAATCATTGAGCGGGCAACCAGGGATGTCAACCTTAAAAAAGGAGAGGATATATCCAAGGTTCGAAATCACCTGATGGGTTTGGAAGGAATGGCGGGGAAAGCATATTTTCAGTGTCTTTCTAAAATTATGCCTGAAAAATACCAATTCCCCAAAAGGTCTCGGAGACCAGCTGAAGACCCATTTAACGCGGTTTTAAACTACTGTTTTGGAATACTTTACAGCCGGGTTGAGAAAGCATGCATACTGTCAGGGTTAGATCCTTACGTTGGGTTTATGCATACAGACAATTACAATAAAAAATCGTTTGTTTTTGACCTTATAGAACCTTTTCGGATATATGGCGAGCAGACTTCGGTTTATCTTTTCACCGGTAAAAAAATCAAAGACGACTATTTTGATATAAAAGATAAATCGGTTTTTTTGAATAAAAATGGGAAACCTGTCGTTATCGAAGCCATGAACCGGCATATGGAAGAGAAAATCCGCTATCGGGGAAAGAATGTCAAACGGAAATATATTATTCAACACGAGGCCCATCGCATGGCCAATATCCTTCTTGCCGACGAGAATGAAATGCGGCCGGAATGGCTGGAGATCAAAGAATTTTGAAGTCATTGAAAAATCGGAGTAGAAAGCCCTCCAACCCGGTTCTTTGAAACATGAAATAAATGGTTTTTAAAGCGATAAAAAACATTGCATTATTTTACGATTAATATACACTTTGGCGCGGTGGAAAACGTTCTGCCAAAGATGGGAAAATGTCTTCAATAAGGCCAAACGCCAGCGTCCGGGATATGTCAAAGCGTTGGCCTTAAACTCGTCCCGTGGGGGCGAAGATTCATATCAGGGAACAATAAAAAAATGATAACGTTGCTGGATTATGGAGCCGGAAATGTCAGAAGCGTCATAAATGCCGTGGAAAAACTTGGAGAGACGATTCGCGTCGCCACTTCCGGGGAGGAGATCGTCTCGGCTGAAAAGCTGATTTTTCCAGGGGTGGGAAGCTTTGGAAGCATGATGCGCATGCTGAAAAAAAAAGGTTTTGTGGGGCCTTTGACCGATTACCTTCAATCGGACCGGCCCTTTTTTGGAATATGTCTGGGAATGCATGTTCTTTTTCAAAGCAGCCAGGAGGCCCCGGAGGAAAAGGGCCTGGGTCTGATTCCAGGCGAGGTCAAACGATTCGACGTGGACCTTCCGGTTCCCCACATTGGCTGGAACGGGGTCAATATCAAAAAAAGCTCGGGCCTGTTCAACGGCTTGAAGGGGGATGAAAAATTTTATTTCGTTCACTCCTTTCATGTGGTCCCGACGGATGCGTCGGCGGTTCTTGCGACCACCAACTATGGCGCGGAGTTTGTCAGCGCGGTTCAGATGGGCTCGGTCACCGCCACCCAGTTTCATCCTGAAAAGAGCGGGGAAAACGGGCTGGCGCTACTGAAAAATTTTATTGAGCCTGACGGCAAAAAAAGCCTCCCCCCAAACATATCGACCGCCACGAAACTGTCCAAACGGATCATCGCCTGTCTGGATGTCCGGGCCAATGATCAGGGAGATCTGGTGGTGACCAAAGGCGACCAGTACGATGTGAGAGAAGGGGGCCGGGTCAGGAATCTGGGGAAACCGGTTCAGATCGCGGGAAAATATTATTTACAGGGCGCCGATGAAATCACGTTTTTAAATATCACCGGGTTCAGGGACTTCCCATTAAAAGACATGCCCATGCTGGAAGTGTTGAAACGCGTTTCAAAGACCGTGTTTGTGCCCCTTGCCATCGGGGGAGGGATCAGGGACTACACGGATTCGGATGGAAGGGTATACAGCGCCCTGGAAGTGGCGGAGGCCTATTTCAGGTCTGGAGCCGATAAAATATCCATTGGAAGCGACGCCGCGCTCATTGCCGAGGAGTATCTTAAAACCGGGGAAAAAAAAACAGGACGGACATCCATTGAACAGATATCCTCTGTGTATGGAAGCCAGGCGGTGGTCATTTCCATAGATCCCAAAAGAAACTATGTGAAATCGCCCGACGACGCGCCATACCCTGTGATGGAGGAGACGTCTTTAGATGGAAATGGCGAAAAAAAGTATTTCTGGCATCAGGCCACCATCAAGGGGGGGAGGGAGCCCCGGAATATCGACGCGGCGACCCTGGCCAGGGTCTGTCAGGAGCTGGGGGCCGGGGAGATACTTTTAAATTCCATAGACAGGGATGGCACAAACTCAGGATTTGACATGGGTCTGATCCAATCGGTCAAGGCCGCGGTCTCCATACCGGTCATCGCCTCCAGCGGGGCGGGATGCCCGGAACACTTTTTTGAGGTGTTCACAAAAACAGACGCGGAGTCGGCCCTTGCGGCGGGCATATTTCATAGAGACGAGGTTTCCATTTCTGAAGTGAAACAGTCTCTTCAAGGGAAAGTCGAAATTCGGTTCTGATCTGTTTTTTTTAAGGGTTCGCTCAACAACAAATTTATAATTTTCAGCGACCCCTGGGTTCCCCGCATGCCGGGCAGTTTGGGTTTTTTTCTATTTTTATTTTTTCAAAGCTCATGGTCCGGGCGTCAATATAAAGGAGTCTGTTTTTCAGGGCGCTTTCTTTGATCCCCAGCAGCTGTTTTACGGCCTCCATGCTCTGGATGGAGGCCACCATGCCGGGAACCGGGCCGATGGCCCCTATTTTTTTCTTTTTTTCCGCCGGTCTGTTTTTTGATATTCCCCTTGGAAACAGGCACTCCAGGCAGGGGGTTTCGCCGGGGAGGAAGGTGGCGACCATTCCGTAAAATCCGTCGATTCCTCCGTATATATACGGCGTCTTTTTTTTTAGGGAAAATCGGTTCAAAATCCGTCGCGTCTCCATATTGTCTGTGCCGTCCAGAATCAGATCCACATTTTCCCCAAGCTCATCAATGGTCTCTTCGGCGATCTCTTTTTCAAAGGCCGTGATATGACAGTCTGGATTGAGGTCTTTGAGAGTTTCAAAGGCCGAGCGCGCCTTGGGGCGGTCAATGTCACGGGTCCCGTGGAGTATTTGCCGATTTAAGTTGCCGATTTCCACGACATCCATGTCCACAATGTTTAAGTGGCCGATCCCCGCCGCCGCCATATAAAAGGCGGAAACAGAGCCGAGTCCCCCCAGTCCGGCCACAAGTATCCGGGAATGTTTAAGGATATTTTGGCCTTTTTGACCGATCTCAGGAAGGATAAGTTGCCGGTCGTATCTTTTTTTTTCTTCGGGGGACAAGGGGGTCGTCATGGTTTTTTCGCTATGTGAGCATTTATTGACCGAGCGTTCATCGGTTTTTTTTTGAATGGCCAAACGGTTTGAGGCGGCGGGCCGCCTTGATGCGGTTTTTCATCATGGATCAACCGGTCTTGAGACTACCAGCGCTGATTCAGATTGTAAAGAGTCAAAATGAATGGCGGGTGAAAAAAAAATAACGTGTCGGGCGTGGTCCGCATTCCATCGCCGCATTCCGGGCCGCTGTTTTTTTTTGGGTTTATGAAGATTGATTTTTTATTTTTTATCTGTTATTTTCTTGTAAATTTATTATTTGTCAGGTTTGAATTCATAAGGATAAAATTAAGTCTTTTTTTCCTGCATTTTTTATAAAAGGAGGACCGGTGGCCTTAAAAAAGATAGTCGCAACGTTTATTCTGTTTATGTTACCTGTTTTCATCGGTTTGCCCGCCCATGCCGCGCCCGTCGTATGGAAAGGGCAAACCTGGTGTCAGGAAGGGTCTTTGTACTATCAGTCTGTTCAGAACCTTGCCAAACATATTAAAAGAAAGACCCGGGGCCGTCTGGCCATTGAATTTTATCCCATCGGAACATTCTCCAAAAAGAATGAGATGGCCCATGCGGTGAAGCACAATATCATTCAGGTCGCCATTAATTCTCCGGCCGCGTATGCTGAACTGGAGCCGGCGTTTGCCGCCATAGGCGTTCTTCCGGGCTCCTGGACAGAAGTTTCCCAGATTATGAAATGGTTTTATGAGGGCAATGGAAAGGAGTTGCTCGGCGAATTGTATGAAGAGTACGACATGATTCCCATCGGCGCCCAATCGTTTGGCATGGAATCCATCTCATCCATGAAACCGATTCGTCGGATTGAGGATTTCAAAGGGCGGCGGATACGGATTCCCGATGAGGGAATGGTGAAGATGTTCTTTGAGAAGATGGGAGCTGCGACCCTTCTGTTTCCCGAGAGCGAGATTTCCGTGGCTCTGGAAAAGGGATTTTTGGATATGGTGGACTGGGGCACTCCGGCCATGAATTATCACAAGGGATTTTACAAGAGCGCCAGGCATTTTAATTTTCCGGGTTTTCATTCTCTGGGGATGACCGATTTTTCCGTCCGAAAACAGGATTGGAAACAGCTTTTGGAAAAGGATCGGATCATTGTTTTGGATGAGGTTGTTAAGTGGGGGGATGAATTGATTCGTCGCGTCAATGAAGAGAATTATGTCAGCATTGGAAAGATGCTTGAAAATGGCGCCGTTTTGAATACATGGAGCAATGTGGAGCTTTACCGGGCCAGGGAGAAAGCGGTGGAGGTATGGAACGAATGGTCCAAAAAGAGCCCCATGTCCCGGAGGGTGATTGAGTCCCAGAAAATTTGTCTGAAAGAGTTGGGGCTCATCAAGTTGTCGGACCTTGAAATGAATCCCGCAATGAAGATTGAAAAGGTGGCGTCTGAGCTGTTTCGGGCCTTTAATATGCATGGCGAATGGATGCGGAAGGTCAACTCACCCGCTCGAAAAAAGAGGCCGGGGCATCATAAAGAGACTCAAACCATCCATGACTTAAACCAGATATTTCAAAAAACAATTCATTTAATACAAAAAATGAACGATGACATGATTCGGGAAATAACGGACTCACTTGATTCTTCGGGTCATGGGGCGAAGGATAAGGGGACGGTCCAAAACCAGACAAAAAACCAGATAAAAAACCCGTTAAAAAAAAAGAGAAACCGATGAGCCGAATGATTGACCTTTCTTATTCAATGGACGAGCATACGCCATGCTATCCGGGCGATCCTGAAATCACCCTGGAAACCGCTAAAAATATAAAAGAGCATGGCTGCGACGTGACGCGCATTTCATTCGGGAGCCATACCGGCCCGCATGTGGACGCGCCGTCCCATATGATAGAAGGAGGAAAAAGCCTTTCCGATCTGGGCCTGTCGTCTTTTTCCGGCAGAGCCGTTAAAATTGGCCTGAACGCGGATTTGAACCGATTTTTTGAAATGGGTCGGGTGGACGGGGTCATTCTTGAGACCGGGTGGGGAGACTATTTTTCAAAACCGGATGTCTATTATGGCCCCGGACGTCCCGTTATTCCTCTTTGGTTTATCGAGGCTCTGACAAAGAAGAAGATCTCATTTTTCGGATGCGATCTTCCCAGCGTCGATCAAAGCGGCGTCGCTGAAAAACCGGTTCATATGGCGCTTTTGTCCAACGATATTCCGATATATGAAAATCTGGCCAATCTGGATCAACTGCCTGAAAACACGCCGTTTATGTTTATGGGGTTCCCTTTGAATATTCGGGGCATTGACGGCTCCCCGGTTCGGGCCGTGGCGAAACTTGACGACAACGCGGGCTGTGGAATCCAGAGCGCGGAACCCCAGTTGGGCCGGGCGCGTGATCTGCTCATTAAAAAAGATCCATTTTTGGCCCATGCCTCGCATGAGATTCGAAATCTGTTAAATGGCGTCATGGCCATTTCCGAGTCTTTAGTGGATGGCGTTTCCGGAACGTTAAATGCGGAGCAGTCCCGCCACCTTTCGATGATCCTTGATTGTGGAAATCGGATGGCCCATCTGCTCAACAACATTCTGGATTTTACCAGAATGAAGAAGGCCAGCTTGCCGCTGGACATTCAGCCGGTCAATGTCAGGGACGTCGTCGAATCTGTGATGGCTCTTTTCAAGCCCATGGCCCGGGACAAATCGATTTTGTTTGTCAATGACATTCCTGAAAACGGGCTTATGGCGGACGCCGATGAAAACAGGTTGCGCCAGATTCTGCACAATCTCATTGGAAACGCCGTGAAGTTTACCCCGGAGGGAGAGATTCGGGTTTCTGCCCAAATACAGGGCGGGAAAAGCGGCGAAAAAGAGAAAAGAGGCGCCATCCGGGTCTCAATCGCCGATTCGGGAATCGGGGTTCCCATAGACAAACAGAGCCAGATTTTTAAATCCTTTGAACAGGCCCATGCCCCGGGAGCCGGAGACTATCCAGGCGTGGGTTTGGGATTGGCGGTGGCCAAAAAATGGGTTGAATCCCATGGGGGAGAGTTGGTTCTGGAACGATCCGGGGATTCGGGCTCCGTTTTTTCCTTCACTCTTTCGGTGGCGTCTGGTCCTGTGGCGTCTGGTCCTGTGGCGCCGGGCGCTGTGGCGCCTGGCCGGGTCCGCGTGTAAAAAAACAGATGGCCCCGCGTGTAAAACAGATGGCTCCAGAGACAAGGCATGGCTTGTCTTGTCTCTGGCGGGGGGGTTATCCCCACTCGCCTTCTCCCTCTCCCTCGGAAAAGGCGGTTTTTGAAAGAACCCCCACTTTGATCGGTTGAACTTTCCGATAGACATCGGCATAACTTTTTTTAATTCCGTCAATGGTCAACAGATCCGCCTCAACGCGGACCCCAAACAGCCGTTCGTTCTCATCAAGTATGGGCAAAATAAGCTCCCAGTCCGCCGGGGTCAAATCGACGATCTCTCCGCCGTTTAACTGCTCAGGCGCCGCCATTTTTTCAGGATCTCTCAAATAGATGGCGCCTCCGGACGCCAGGGAGAAAAGGTTTGATCCCGGGTATGGATTGGGCTGGCTGATGACGCTTCCATCTTCGTCAAACTCAATTCCGTTTAAAATAACAAAGCCGCCGCCGTTCAGAGGATCGCCGGCCATAAATGATTCCGCGAGGTAATCCAGGCATGTTCCGTTGATGACCACCTTGGGAGATCCCACGGCATTGATCAGGGGTCTGCCCGCGGCGTTTCCCATGACATACACATCGCCTCCCTTGGCTCCGTACATGAAGGTCTGGCCCACATCTCCATAGACCACCAGTTTGCCGCTTTTCATGATCTGGCCCAGCTGATCTTGAGCGTTGCCGTGAACGTAAATTTCCATGCCGCTGATGCCGGAGGCCAGATAATCGCCGGAGCTGTCGTACACGTCTATTCTGACCCCTTCGCTTCCAGTCCCCAGACCGCATCCGGTAAAACGCTGTCCTTTGTAGCCGTGGCATATGAACTGTTTCCATCCCAGCTCGTATGCCCGGTTGATCACGCGAGAGTCGCAGTTTTGGCCTTCGGGTTGAAAATTTCGGGCGTTTAAAACCAGGGTTTTTTCATTCTTCTTTGGCGCCCGTATGGCGCTTCGGGTTTCCCAGTCGATGCGGGACCAGGCGCTTTCACCATTTTCGTCAAGGGTGGGAAACGCATTGAAAATCTGCGTGAGGCCGCCCCGCACGATATGCAGGATCAAGCTTCTTTTTTTGGAGCCCGTGGGAAATATCCGGTCGTTTAACCGGGTGAGGGCGTCAATGGCGTTGGCCGTGTGCCGGGCGCTTTGGCCCGATTTTTTCACAATTTCCGAGCAAAGAGACTTCACATCGCCAAAGCCCCATTCCTTGATTTTTGCGGCCCAGTTGTTCACAAACGGGTCGATTTCGTTTGAGGCCAGCCCCGCTTCAACGTCCGCGGATATCTCTTCGGCGTGGGGGGCTATGGAAATTTCTGCGGCAAAGCCTGCTTTTTTGCGGCTGGAGGACGCGGTGACGATTTCGCCGAACTTGTTGGCGGCGGTCAGTTTTTTTGATCCATCCCCTTTTCCCGAATCGGTCAAGGTAAAGGTGAAGGCCCCTCCATCCGTGGCGCTTCCTCCCCTGGCGTTCCAGTATTTATCGGCCACGGGACAGAATCGGTCGTCTTCGGCGGCCAGGTTCTCCAACGTGGCGTCGATGGCCTGTTTTTCCGAGCAGACCAGGCCGATTTGCACATCCTCATTTTCCTGAAGGGCAAAGACCTGGGGTCGAAGCATGGCGGTGTCTGTGATTCCGATGAGCTGTAAAAAATGGTTATACGGATCATTCCGGGCGATGATGAAAAACCAGGGTCCATCCGGAGATCCCGGTATGTGCTGGGACTGTATGGCCTTGTAAATTTTCTGTTTCTCAACGGCCAGGCGGTCGAAGTCGTATTCGCTTGTGGGGGCCAGCGCCTCAATGATATATTCCATGGGGTACTCGAACACCCGATTGTACAGATCCAGCAAAAGCGCCGAAAGCTCGGTGTCGGTGAGAAACTGAGGGAACAGGTTGCGTTGCTTCAAGTATTCGCTGATGGCGTGGTAATTGGCAAAATCCCCATTGTGGACCAGAGCCTCATGCATTCCTGAAAAGGGGTGGGCGCCTCCGGGATGCCACAGTCGGCCCCGGGTGGGGTAGCGCTGATGGGCGATCCATCCGTGGGCTTTGAAATCATCCAGGCAATAATACTGGGTGACCTGCTCCGCGTATCCCACGATTTTTAAAATCATGATGTCGCGGCCATGGGACATGACAAACGCCTTTTTGTCGTCCAATGACGCATAATACTGATGGTTCAACGACACTGAGTTTTCAGAGATAAATTCATCTTCGACCTTGCGGGGATCGCTGCCAGTGAATCCGTTTTTTTCAATGAAGGCGGCCAGGACATCTTTTTTGACTCTCACAAAATAACGCCACACCTCAGGGGGTTTGACTTCCAGGCCGATCTCTTTGTAATCATCGATGGAAGGCGTCACGGACGCCGTCTGAATATCCATAAATGGCAATACATGAGATTTTTCGACATCCGCCCGCGCGCTCTCATCCAGGTAGGCGATTTGCAAAAGGTAGTGGCTGTCAAGAACTTCCCGGGTGACTCCCAGGTCTTCGGGACAAAGCCCGACGGCGGCGATGCCCCCCCCTTTGCCATTTCCCCGGTTATGCATCTGAACCGAAGGCTCGTAAATATTTTTCCCGCTGACCTGTATGGATGAAATAAAACCGGTGACGCCGCAACCGCCCTCTTCATCGCATTTTCCAGAGTCGGCGATTCGGGGCAATTTCGCCCTTGACGCCAGTATGTTATTCGCCATTTGAATATGATCGTATGTCATCGTAAGCCTATAAAAGATCAAAAAAGTTAGAGTTTGTTTGTTGCGCCGCGCAATGAAAGGACATCGTTTTTTTAGTTTATTGTTGAACGAACCCTTATATAATCATTTTACATTGGGGGGCCGGTCGATATTTGGCCCGTTCCTCTTCATCCAGATAATCCAGGTGAACCAGAAGATCGCTGCGCCCGGTCAACTCGCGGATGCTTTTCATTCCAAAACCACGCAATATATCGCACCACTGTTTGCGCCAGGCCATGTACATATTGACGATTCGCCGCTGGGTGTATTCTTCATCAAGCATTTCGCTTAATTCCGGATCTGTGGTGGCGATTCCCCGGGCGCATCCCCTCCCGCTTTCACAGTTGCCGCATCGAATGCATTCCAGCGCGACCAACTCAGCGGTTCCGATGACGCAGCCATCCGCTCCAAGGGCGATGGCCTTGGCCACATCCACTGCGCTTCGGATTCCCCCGCTTGCGATCAGGGTGATTTTATCTCGCACGCCCTCGGCTTTTAAAAAATTATGAACCTTTGGCACGGCGTATTCGATGGGCATGGCGATATTTTTTTTGGCAATGTCCGGCGCGGCGCCGGTTCCCCCGTAGCTTCCGTCGATGTGCACAATGTGGGCGCCGGCGTGATAGGCGCCAATGGCCACCATATCCACGTCACTGGGGGTCGAGACTTTCACTGAGCAAAGAACCTTGTCATTGATCTCCTTCATCCAGTCCACATGTTTTTTATGGTCTTCCACCGAATAGACGCTGTGAAAGGGAAAGGGAGAAAACAGGGAGTTTCCCACAACGGTCTCCCGCATTTTGGCCACGGCCGGGGTCACTTTTTCCCCGAGAAGATGTCCTCCCAGACCCGGTTTTGCCCCCTGGGCGTATTTAAACTCCATGATCGGGCAATGTTTGATGGTCTCCTCGCGCACCCCAAAAAGACCGGTGGCCACCTGGGTGATCACATGCTCTTTGTATTTGAGAAATTCCTCGGGATAGCCCCCCTCCCCGGTGCAGGTCATGGTGTTTAGACGCTTTGCGGCGTGGGCCCTTCCTGACAATACGCTCAGGGCGGTGGAGCCGTAGGACATTCCTCCCCCGTAGCACGGGATGGATATTTCTTTGCCGGGGCGCTCGTCCCCGGTCTTGTTTAGCTGGAGGGATGTGTCGATCTCATCGTCGGCCAAATCCAGACATGCATCGGGATCGGGTTTGATGAAGCGTATTTTGTCAAATCCCCCGCCGGAATTTCCCAGGGTGTATTCCAAATCCACTTTGGGCGCGGCGCCGGTTTCAGCCATGGCAAACAGGGCGAGCAGCATTTCCGGAGGCCAACGGTAGTCTCCCATGGTTTCCAGCATGGGATTTGGCCGCACAGTCAATGCGTTTTGGGGGCATTTGTCAACGCAGAAAAAATCATTTTTCGAACATTTTTCATGACCGATGCACTTATGCTCCACAGGCCGCAGGGGATGCGTGTAATTTTTGGGTTTCAGATGAACGCCATAGGGGCAAATCTCAACGCACAGGCCGCACGAGACGCAATTTGAATTTCTTTTGACGATGTGCTTTCCGATGGTGTTGCGAAACCTGGAGGGGGTTTCGATGATTTCGGGCAGCTTGATTTTTTTTTCGGGCACGGTGTATCTCCAGTTTAAAACACTATGTTTAGGGTTCGCTGAAATGGCGCGTTATTTTTCAGCGAGCCCTTGGTTATTTTTTTTAAGCGAACACTTTTTTTTCTCCGAACAACGGCTCAAAGCATTCTTTCTCAAGATCGTCGAAGAGCATGAGCCTTCCCATTTCGCCGCGCAAACGTCGGGCTTCCCTGATTCCCATGGCGCCCAGCATTTCCAGTATCTGGTTGCGCCATGCGCCCATGAGGTTGACGATCCGTCCGGCTCCGGACTCCGGTTGAACCTCTTCGAGCTTGGCCGGGCAGGGGAGGCCTTTTTTACAATTGTAACAGAGTCGGCATTCCATGGCGACCAAAAGGGAGGCGTCCACCGCGACCCCGTCCGCGCCCAGTATAATCGCTTTGTTGACATGTTCGGCCATGGCGATCCCCCCTGAAAAGATCAGGTTGACGGAATTCCTCAAGGCGTTGTCCACAAGGGCCAGATGAACATTTCGGATGGCGTCCTTTAAAAAAAGGGGGCGCTTTGAATCGCGACTTTTTCCGTTGTGCCCGGAGTAAAAATGAATGGTGTCTATTCCCATCTTCGCAAGGCTCACGGCGATTTCCGGAGATAGGTCATCCAGAATAACCCCGGCCGATATGATGACGTCCTCTTTTATTTTTCGGAGGGTGGCGACATGGGTTTCCATTTCCGGGCCGTACGCCATTTCTGTCATGGGGCAGGTCTGGATGAGTTCTGTGAAGTCGGCCGGGGCTCCAGTGATCCGGGGGATGAAATGGGTGACAAAGGGCGCGAGTTCCCCTTTGATATCCCCGGCGTCAATGACCATCAGGGTCCCTATTTTTTGGGCGGCCAGAGCCATGGAAAGCAAAATGTTTGGGGTCTTTACGCCAAAGTCGGGGGTTGAAAAAAGGATGGGCAGGGGTATTTCCAGACTTTTCGGGATGTCTGTGGCCAAACTCATGTCCTTGTTGAAAACCAGCCGATGGGGCCGTTTGGACAGCTCGATGCCGGTGTTGATGTACTCCCGGCCATGTATTCCGTCCCGGGTGGGCCGGACGATTTCAGACATGTCCGTCCACATGGAGTCGAACCCCTCTCCTGAAAAAGGCCCCCGGTAACCCGCGCCTGAAACCGGAATGGCGCCGGTGTGAGCCTGGACCCAGGTGCGGCTGATGATGTCTGGATTCCAGTAGTCATCGCCCAGAGTTCGATACGCGGGGTTGATGACCCGTGAAAAAATTCCACGGGTGCATTCCTGAACACACCTGAAACAACTGTTGCATTCGTAAGAATACTCCGGCTCTGTCATAAACTGTATATGCTCTTGAGTATTCTTGAATATCCCATAGATGCATTTTTTTTTCACACATTCACGGCAACTTCCGGCGCAATCCTCGCGAAATTCCACCGTTGAATATTTCCCCACAGGGGGCAGCCTGGGGGGAACCGGATCGATTGGAATATTGTATTTTTCTGGCATTTGACCTTCTTTAAAAAAACGTAAGATGATTATCAAGGCTCGCTTGGAAATGATCGGATTTCCTCAGCGAGCCATAAGCTAAGACACGATGGCATCGGCATGGATGTCAGGGGCGAGGCGCCAGGCCCGCCGCTTCGACGATCCCGGCGATTTTTTCCTCCCATTCGATGGCCATGATATGGGCCCCGGAAACGCCGTTGATTTCGCGAATTTCAGACAGGGTTTCAAGGCAGATGTTGACCCCTTCTTTGGCCGCGTCCTGCTTTTTGACGCCCGCCATCCGTTTAATGACCGATTCCGGCACATCCATTCCCGCCACTTTGTTGTTCATGTATGTCGCCATCCCCGCTGATTTCAGCGGGGTGACTCCGGCCAGAATATAGACTTTTTCCGTCAAGCCCTCTTCCCTTGCCAGGCGCATCCATTCCGCAAATTTGGGGATGTTGTATATGCATTGGGTCTGGATGAAGTCGGCTCCGGCCTCTATTTTTTTGGCCAGGCGAATGACCCGGTATTCAAACGGGTCGGCAAAGGGATTGGCCGCGGCCCCGATAAACATCCGGGGCGGCTCGTCAAGATCAAAGCCGCTCATGTCTTTTCCCTGGTCCCGAAAATTTTTCACCATGCGGAGAAGATTCATGGAATCAATGTCAAACACATTCATGGCGTCGGGCTGGCTTCCGAAGGTCTGGTGGTCGCCGGAAAGGCAGAGTATGTTTCGTATTCCCAGGGAATACGCCCCCAGGATGTCCGACTGGAGGGCGATGCGGTTTCGGTCCCGCGCCACCATCTGCATGACCGGCTCAACCCCCGCGTTGAGGATATGGCAGGAGGCCGCGATGCTCGACATTCGGACAATGGCCGTCTGGTTGTCGGTGACATTGGCCGCGTCCACAAAGCCTTTTAAAAGGCCGGCCTTTTTTTTGATGATTTCCGCGTTGGCCCCTCTGGGCGGGCCGCATTCGCTTGTGACCGCAAATTTTCCGCTGGCCAGAATTTCATGCAAATGGCTGATGAATGTGTCGTTCATAGTATGTGATCCTCTCTGACGAGTTTTCTGGGTCCCCCTGAACCGCTCCGGTTCCAGTCTTTCGGGGGGCGGTATGCTTTCAAATTGTCGAGCTGGCCCAGGACTGAAAGTCGGTCTATGATCAGTTGCCAGGCGCAATCCGTGTCTGGATTGATTTCGCATTTGCCGTCTTTGGAGCCGCCGCAGGGACCATTGATCAGTTTTTTTGAGCAACGGGTCACCGGGCATATGCCTCCGAATTCGGCCAGCTCGCAATCTCCGCATCCCCGGCATTCCTCCGTAAAGACGCCGCGACTTTCCTGAATTCCGATAAAGGTGGTGTTCACGCCGGGCAACACGGGGACAGCTCCAAACTTTTTGGCCATGGCCTGAACTCCGGCCCCGCATGCCAAGGATAACACGGCGTCGTTTTCAGAAATTTTTTCAGCCGATTCCATGATGAATTCGTTTTCACACTGCCGTTCCACGGTGAATTCGTCGACATCAATATCTCGGCCGTCTTTTTTAAAGGCGATTCGCAACGCTGAAGAAAGTGTCGCGACCTCGTCTTCGCCGCCGGCAAAACAGGTTTTTACGCAAGTTCCGCATCCAAGGACCAGTAATTTTTTGTACGGTTTGACATAGTTTATGATTTCTGAAATCGGTTTTGGTTCGGCGACAATCATTTTAGTTTCTCCAATAAAAAACAACTATGAGTTAAGTATTTTTTTTGCGCTTTCATCATTGATATCTGAAACATGGGGGATGCCTGTCTCCCTTTCAGTCTCTCTGTTTCCTGAAAAAATATCGTTTCTGGAAATCTGGTTCATGGAAAATTTTCTGGCTCCGGCCATGAGCTGTTGAAGGCCGCAGGCCAGTTTGTCGGCCAGGCCATAAAAGGCGATGGCGCCATAGGGAATATGCTTCATTTCATCTTTGCCCACTTTTTTCTCCACATCAAAATAAGAGGCGAAAATTTCTTTGGCGCTGTTCCCCACTCTCTGGACGGTTCGTGGCAATTCTGTCCAGTGGCCGTTGACGGCTCCTCTTCTTTCCGGGTGAAGCGCCCCTTCGATGTTGGACCCCACAAAACCGGGAATCATGATGGCTCGCCCCATGCAGATGAGCTTTGTAAACGGGGCGCCCAAGGCCAGGCCTTTGAACATGCTGTCTTCAAGGGCAAATCCTCCTGCGAAAGACATGTCCACGACGTCTTCGCCCTTGTCCGCCAGTATTTTTCCGTATTCATACGCTTTTGAATGAAGGTTGATGGATGGAACTCCCCAGCTCTGCATCATATTCCAGGGGCTCATTCCCGTGCCGCCCCCTGAACCGTCGATGGTCAAAAGGTCCAGCTTGGCGTCGGTGGCGAATTTTATGGCCATGGCCAATTCTTCCATTCCGTAGGAGCCTGTTTTCAGGGTGATCCGTTTGAACCCAAGGCTGCGAAGGTATTTGACGCTGTTCATAAAATCATCGCGAACCTGCCCCACCGTGTCTATGTCTGTGTTTCCCAGACGGCTGTGGCGGGCAAAGGATTTTATGGAGCCTTCCTCAAACGCCTTTTTCACCTCGGGGTTGGTGGGATCAGGGTCCACCACATAGCCTCTTTCTTTCAAAAAGATGGCGTAGTCAAGGCTTTGGACCTGGATTTCGCCCCCGATATTCTTGGCGCCCTGGCCCCATTTCAATTCGATGACGCACTTGTCGTTATATTTTTTTGCGACAAATTCCGCCACTCCGTTGCGGGTGTCTTCGACATTGAGCTGAACAAATATCGCTCCGTACCCGTCATAATAACGGAGATAGGTCTCTATGCGGCGTTCCAGCTCCGGAGAGGTTTTGACCTTGCCTTCTTTTTGGTCGCCGGGGTTTATTTTGGATTCGCGGTCCACTCCCACGACATTTTCGCCGATCACCACAGGGATGCCCACCAGAGCGCCGCCTATGGCAAAGCTGTCCCAATATCTCGCCGCGATAATTGTGGAGCCGAGCGCCCCGGTCATCACCGGGATGCGGGCTTTGGTTTTGACTTCCCGACCGAATTCGGTTTCCAGGCTGACATTGGGGAATATGCAGTCATCGGGATCGTTGCTCAATCCGCTTGCCAATCCGTGAGAGCCGTAAGCGTACCCTTGTATCCGAAGGGAATTGTACGACACGCCGACATGGGTGGTGTTGTTGGCCCCGGCCGTCACGATGCCGAAGCTTCGCGGATAGAGCAACTTTCGGCCCACGAGGCTTGAAAGCCATGTTTCGCATTTTCCCGTGCAATCGGCCCGGCAAAGGGTGCACAGGCTCGATTCTGTGGGGTTTCCTCGATTGGTTGTTCCAAGAACGTCATTGCTTTTTGAAAATCTCATGGGAAGCCTCCTTTTTTATTAGGTATTATTTTTTATTGGGTGTTATTGTTTGATGGCGTTTGACAGGCTAAAACAATGGGCCTGAGTCGTGTATTTTTTTCGCGGCCTCCCGGATGTTTTTTTCCGTTTCAGCGGTGGCGTTGGGCAGGGAGTCGAAAATCAAAAGCCGGTGGCCTTCGACGCCGATTTCTTCAAGGATTTCCCTTGTTTTCGCGACTCTTTTTTTTGCCCGGGCGCTTCCTTCGGCATAGCGGCATCTTTTTTGGGGGCAGACCAAGATCATCACGCCATCGGCTCCCGCTTCAAACGCCTTGAGCATAAAGACGTCTTTGGTCATTCCTGAGCAGGGCATCGGTATGATTTTTAGATCAAATGGGTCGCTTTGGGCGGGAAACGAGGGGTTGTCCGGGGTGTGCGCGTTAACGCAGTGAAACAGAGTGATTTGAGACCTGAATGTTTTTTCCATTGAAAACCGCCGTTCGCTTGTTTGATGGCGATGTAAAAAAAAGGTGTCGGGCGTTTTGGCGGCCAGTCATCGTTTGGCCGATTAAATAACCGATTGACTATCCGGCCCATTGCTATGATCGGGCCATCCAGAGTTTTTTACGAGCCATCCAGAGCTTTTTTACGAGTTTATTTTGTTTATTTTACTGTTTTTATCCTGTTTTTTTAGGGGGAAAAATAGTCAGGGCAAAATAAAATGGAAGCGCCGTTTCTCCCCCAAAAAAAATTTAGTGGTAACTGCGCAATATAGTTTTATTTATTTTTTTTGTCAAATGAAAAAATATGGAATTTGGAAAAATCGGCGGGATAAAACAAAAATTTGTCGAGGGGGCCACCACCCGCCATAACGCCGCGTTTCTGGACGTCCATCCATCGGCGTCTGATGGCGGGCGGGCCGCATGAATGGCGTCCAAAAATAACGGCGTCGTAAAAAAGAGGATCACCGGGCGTTTTTTTGTCGCGATATCCGATCCAGACCCTTGAGCCCCATCCGTTTCACATGAACCCGTATCATCTCCCGCCTGTGCCAGGCGACTCCCCGAACGCTGTCCCGGACCTTTGACTCGTTGGCCGCGATGTCCCCGGCCTCGTCAAGGATGGCTTCGTCAAGCTTTTTTCCGATCAAAAAAAGTTCGGCCTTTTTGGCCCGCATGGGCGTGGGGGCCGCCACTCCCAGGCCGATTCTCGCCATTTTGCAGGTCGCGCCATCGGTCTCAAGGGCCAGCATGACACCCACGCTCACCATGGGAATCTCCATGGCCGCTCTTCGGGAGAATTTGATGTATGCGCCGCTGGCCCAAGTCGCCTGTTTTGGAATGATGAAGCGGGTGATGATGTCGGATTTTTTCAAATGGCTCTGGCCGGGGCCTTTGAAAAAATCGGCGATGGGCATTGTGGCGCGGCCGCCGGGACCGTATGTCTCCACCGTTGTGTCCAGAGTCAGCAGGGGGACGGCTCCGTCCGCGGATGGCGCGGCGTTGGCGATATTTCCTCCGATGGTGGCCACATTCCTGACCTGGAGGGACCCGATATTTCGGACGGCGTCGTGAATAATCGGGTAATCGGATTTAATCAGGGCGGAGGTTTCCAGCGTCCGGTGGGACACCCGCGCCCCGATTCCAAGCTCCCCTGATTCGGGATCCGGCTCAATAACGTCCAGCCCCTTTATTCGGTTCAGGGAGATCAGGCGATCCGGCTGAATCTGTTCGTCCTTGATTTTGGGCATGACATCGGTGCCGCCCGCGATGTACCAGGCCTGGCCCTGACTGGATTCCATCATGGAGATGGCGTCATCCAGAGTATCGGGCATGAGATAGTTGAATTTTTTCATTTTTTCAGCTTTCGGTAATCCGTTGCGTGGGATTCATTGGCGTTTAATCCATCTGTTTCAAGTCGCTCTGTGGTCGAAAAACCGTGTGGATTTTCGTTCCGACCGGGGAAGGTCGCAGTAATCCAGGGGCTCCACATGGCAACTGACCATAATATTTTTTTTCACGGCCCGGCAGACTTTTTGCGCGATGTCCGGATAGTTGGAGGGGCGCGTCTCTTCATGGCATTCCACCCGGATGGTCATTTGATCCTTTCCCTCGTTGTCTCTGTTCAGCACAATCTGGTATTCGCAGCTGATTTCCGGAGTGTTGGAAAGGATTTCATCAATCTGGCCGGGGTATATGTTGACGGCGCGAAAGATAAACATGTCATCGGAACGACCGAGTATCCGGTCATGCATGGGCATGGGGCTGCCGCAGGAACATGGGGTTTCGATGATCCGGGTGATGTCTCTGGTGCGGTAGCGAACCAGGGGCGCGGCCTCTTTGGACAGGGTCGTGACGACCATTTCCCCTGTTTCTCCAGGCGCCACAGGCTCAAGGGTGTCCGGATTTAAAATTTCTAAAATATAATAGTCGGCCCAGTAGTGAATGCCTTCGTGCTTGTGGCAGTCGATTCCGGTTCCCGGCCCGTACAGCTCGGTCATTCCGGTGATGTCGAAGATGTCATCCACCCCCATCAGATCCGCGATCCGTTTCCGCATGGCGTCGCCGCTTCGCTCGGATCCGAAGATCAATTTTTTCAAGTTTATTTTGTCTTTCAGCCCCCTTTTATTGATCTCCTCGGCCATGAGAAGCGCCATGGAGGCGGTGCAACACATCACCGTCGGTTGCAGGTCCACGAGGAATCGACACTGCATGTCGATATTTCCCGGCCCGAGGGGCAGAGCCATGGCGCCCAGTTTTTCGCATCCCATCTGGAATCCCACGCCCGCCGTCCAGACCCCGTATCCCACGGCGATCTGAACCCGGTCCGTGTCGCAAACGCCGGCCATCTCGTAGCATCTGGCGAAAAGATGAACCCAGTCGTCGATGTCTTTTTTCGTGTAAGACAGAATCTTTTTTTTGCCTGTGGTGCCGGATGAGGCATGGATTCTGACAATGTCTGATTCCGGAACCGACAAAAGCGGGAGGGGATATCCGTCTTTGAGATCATGAGCGGTGGTGAACGGAAGACGCCGTATGTCATCCAGAGACGCGATGTCGTTTCCATTGACCCCGTTTTCATCGAATTTTTTTTTATAAAATGGAGAATGGGAATACGCATGGTTCACGGTCCATTGAAGGCCTTTCAGCTGATGTTCCCGCAATTGCTGTTCTGTTTTAAACGAGGGCATAAAGGCGCTGTTCATGTCGATACTCCTTTTTATTTTTGTTTGTGGGTTTTGCGAAATGCGGTCGTGGCATTAAGGTCGGCTTTCATGGTTTTCGGGTCGATGATCACGCCGTAATCTATTTTTGCCCGCTGGATGCTGACGTATTCATGCAACGCGTCTCTTTCCACTTCTTTTGGATCTCGCTCCATGGGGTCGCCATATCCTCCTCCCCCGGCGCTGTGAAACTCCAGGCGGTCTCCTGGGTCGCAGAACGTCAGCCCGCCGGGGTCGGCCTCTTCTTTGTTTTTAAGAAATTTGGCTTTGGCTCCGGCCATGCCATTGAAAATGCCCGCCGGCGGATAATGAAAGCGTCCGGCCTGGACCGCCACCGCCGTGGGAGATGACGGCGCCATGTCGTCATCCGGGACCCGCAGTGTCATTTTTCTTCCAAGGCCCCCCCGTTGTTTGCCCGGCCCCCCGGAATCCATGATCAGCTCTCTGGATTCCACGATCAACGGGGTGTCGCTTTCGAAAATTTCCACCGGCGTGTTGGCGCCGTTGGCCGGGAAGATGGCGCAGTGATGACCGTCCATTTTCGAGCTGGCGCCCAGACCCCCTCCCCGGATGACCATGGTGTGCCAGGGCTCCCCATTCCATCGTTTTCCGTACAGAATATTGGTCTGGGCCGGGGTTCCGCCGCTTTCGGCGAGGATCTGGTCGGGCGCGGCCTTTGCCAGGGCCTTGAACACCATTTCCGTCATGAAATGACCCACCTGCATGCGCGCCGCCACGGCGGCCGGGAATCGGCAGTTTACAATGGAGCCTTCGGGCGCGGTCATTTTGATGGGCCGTATGGCGCCTTCGTTGATGGGAATGTCCGGGTCAAAGGCGCTTTTGATGGCCATAAAGACATAGGCGTAGGTGAAATTGTAAACCACGTTCACCCCCCATCCCACCTGGTCTGATGTGCCTGCAAAATCGACATGGACATCGTCGCCTTTCACGTCAACGGACAGACGAATGGAGATGTCGTCTCTTTTTCCCGCGCCTTCGATGACCCCATCGCAGGGATAGGTTCCGTCGGGAATCCGGCCGATGGCGTGTCTCATACTTTTTTCGGTTCGGCGTATGATCTCGTCCGCCAGATCGTCGAGATGGTCGAGCTTTTCGTCTTTCATCAGCTCCACGATTTTTTCAGCGCAGACATGATTGGCCGCCACCTGGGATCGGATGTCCCCCATGGCCTCTTTGGGAGTCCTGACATTCCATCGAATCAGTTCCAACGCCTCTTTGTTTAACACGCCGGCGTCATACAGTTTGATCAGGGGGATAAACAACCCTTCCTCGTACACTTCCCGGTTGTCCGAGGATATCCGGCCGCCGATGTCCGAGTGATGGAAGACGCAGGCCGTGAAAGAGACGGGGCGGCCTTTGAAGAATATGGGGCTGATCACGCAGACATCGTTGAGATGACCCGCCAAAAGCCAGGGATCGTTCACGATGAAGACATCCCCTTCTTGATACTCGTCAATGGGGATGCCTCTCACTATTTTTTTCACCCCCAGCGCCATGGCTCCGGCCTGTCCCGGCGTGCAGAACGTTCCCTGGACCAGCTCCCGGCCCCGGCTGTCTGTGAACATGCAGGTGTAGTCATGGGCGTCTCGAAGCAGGCTGGAAAAGGCGGTTCTGGAAACCGACGCGTCGGCCTCGTCAACGATGGAGATGAGCCTTCGCCATAAAATTTCGAGGGTGATGGGATCGAATTTGGATGGGGTTTTTTTTGTCATTTTCACCGTTTTTTTTTAGGGTTTAAAGTAAGGGGTTGATACGTTCGTAAAAAATCGAATTTGCAAGCAGACGCAACATTGCATAATTCAGATGCTGATTAATTACGGTCACTTGTAGGTTGGGTTAAGCGAAGCAACCCAACATGTTTTTATTTTTTACGAGTTTATCAAGGGTTATCTGGCGTCCAATTTTTCCCGCAACCGGCTTTGCGATAGTGGATGTATGGAAAAATACTCGCTGTCCGCCGATGAAAAACAACGCACGTTTCCAATCTGATCTGTAAAACAATCCAATAGATCGGGGCTGTGTGTGGATATAATGACCTGAGTTTTTTCAGACGCCATTTTTATCCATTCCGCCAGAACCGGCATCCAGGACACATGCAAACCCAGCTCCGGCTCGTCAATGACCAATAAAGCCGGCGTTTTGGGAGATAGAAGCACAGTCGCCCAACAGAGCATTCTCACCGCTCCATCCGACATTTCATCCAGATAAAAAGGTTCATCCGTCCTAAATCCTTGAAAATGCCATTCCAGGTTTACCGACATCCGCGTCCTTGCCGGTCTCAATCTTCGTGTGGTCGGAAGAATGGAACGCATGGCTTTATTCAGGGCGTCTTCAAAATCAATATCTTGTTGGATCAGGTTGTCAATCACCAGAGCAAGGTTATGACCGGATTTGGACAAGTATATATCGCCCGGCCCGATTTTGGGTTCCGAGGTCCTGATCTTTTTTAAATTCATGTTGTTCGAATTATAGAAATGCCAATTCGTTATTGTGTCGATTAATTCTCTCGCTGTTTTATAAACGGGCGTTCTTTCCGGCGGATGTTCGCTCTCTTCCAGTAATTTATGAGTCGAGTTAAGTCCCAGCGAGTTATTGGGTATATGATCAATATGTTCGAAATGGGATTTTTTCTCCCGGGAATCATCATAGTAGGAAACAACGCCTTTTCCAACCTCCCGGTCGTGATATCTGTAATAGTAAAAAGGCGTCTCTTGCGCTTGCGTCGAATCGTATAAAGATTCTTCTTTGATCGTTATTTTAGAATTTTTGGCGCCTATGAACAGTTTTATGTCGAGGTTCAACCCGTTTGGGGTTGTTTTGGTTTGAGAAAACCGATAGCGAAAAATTACATCGGAAGGCATGGTCATGTTTTTATCAAGACTATTTGTTCCTCCCAACTGGCTGACTGCGTTTTCGTATTGTCCCCCTTGCTCATCTTCCGAGCTGGTGGCGACACAATCTTTTAAAAAGTTCAGCATGGATATAACGTTGCTTTTTCCTGAACAGTTCGGGCCGATAAAAATAGTCAAATCATCCAGCTTGACTCCATCGTCCATGCGCAAATTTTTGAACCGCGTTGAGGCTATCAATTCTAGTTTTTGTTTGTTCATTATTTATTTATTCACTTATTTGTCCATTTAATTTGATTTTTGAGTTGTTATATAATCAAATAATAACCCGCCGGGCCTCGGAGTAAGTCCAGTTGCATTATTGGAATTCCCGGTCGGGTTGATTAACTGGTCCGGTGATTTAGTCTTCATTATTACGAGGTAATTTTAAAATTTCCCATTTTATCATTCCCGCGAAGCTTCTGGCCGGAAATACAATTTGTAACTGCCTGTAATAATGGAACCCCGATAAGAGCATTCGAGCATGACAAAACGTTTTGAAATTACCTTTTACCATTTGTTTAAAAATTACCGAGCAACTCTCTTTTTGTGGTTACACGATTCCTCTTTTTTATTTTTAGATAGAGGCAGTTCAGAATATTAGTTATTTCAATTTTTTCGATCAGATAAACGGAGATAAAATCAACATATTTACTTGTTTCATAGGTGTAAAATTTGGAATTGTAACACGCAATGAGATTTCTTTCTCTATCAAAGTCACTAACCAATTTTTGGAAATATCGGCCTTTTTTGTCTCGTCTAAATTCCATGGCTTTGCTAAATTCCTGGGCAGCCTCTACCATTTCTATTTCTTCGTGGGAACAATTTTCAGGAGATACACCAGATCCCAGTTTTCGTGCCAATTTCTCCGTAGTTTCCTTTACAGTTTCAAGAGATATACCATTGGATGGATGAGATTCTACCGGAATCCATTTCGATTTGATAAAATAAGAATCCGACTTCATTTTTTTAATATATTCATTCCAATCTTCGACAAAGACCTCATTATAAATGTATAAATATGCATCTATATCCACTACTGATATAACGTCATAGCTTCCTCTGAAAGAATCACAGTTGGGTAGTATCTCAATCATTTAAACAATCTCAGTATAGGTCATTGTTTTTTTTAAACATAGAGTATATTCTACCGCCGAACGACAAACTCACCATACGGATAAATATCTCCCCTTCTCACGGTCTGCTCGAGCGTTTTGCTATCCATTTTATTAATTCTTTTAATGATTTAAAACCGTTTTCTTTTATTGTTTATTCGTTTTTTTGAAATTCGTATAACCCATGTTTTTTAATATTGTCTACTTGAATCTTGAGGACTGTATGAATCTGTTCAATAATCCAATTGTATCTATTAACAAATTCATCTTCATCCCATTTTGAGTAAGTATCTATTATTTTTTGGCTTATTCTAAAACTCGTAATTCCGTCAACACCCTTGCCGTCATAAATGGTCAGTTTGTCTGGGAATGATTTGCAGCCTGCTTGAATATTTTTTTTGCCAGACAATAAGGTTAAATTGCCAATCGTATTAAGAATGGAGTCTGCTTTTCCATCAGTGTACAGTTTTTCCCAATAGCCAATACCACGATTTTTTTTTGGGAGAATATGCTCAAGGTGTATTTTTTTGTCTAAAATTAAATAGTTAATAGCGCTACTGTCGTCAACTTGCTGATATTCGACCATAATTAAAAGCGGTTTTATCCAGGGCTCCCCATAAACATCACCTTGAAGATTATCTTTGGTTCGTGATATAACTTTATCAGTTTTAATTTTATCCCTAACCTTATCTTCAATATAACTGTAATCTTTTCCTTTTTTCAGCCATTCGATAATATTAAAGGATGTTTGTTTGATTTTAGCTGTTGTAAAGCCAGCAATCCAGTAAAGATAATAGAATCGTTTTAACAGGCTTGCCAATTTGTCAAAATCATGAAAATTTATGTATTTGGCCGTGGTTAAAATTGATTTCCAATATATGTGATGTCGCAGGTAGAAAAGTGAATAAATAGTTCTGTCCGAAGATTCTACAACTTGAAAATATTTTTCAATAAACGTTTTAAAATTATAAATTATTGAATTTGGATTTTCATTTCCCGCGTGAATTTTTTTGTCAAAAATAAATGACAATTCATCATATAAGGATCTTTTTGGATTGCTAGATAGAAGGTAATACTCATAATATCCAAAAAGGTCTGTTATTGTTTCATCTGAACTTATTGCCAGTGTTTCAATTTCCCTCCAAGTCGCCATAAATTTATCATGATCTTCGGAGGGGAGATTACTTAATAAGAAACTTTTTATTAAATCAGAAGGAGAAAGGTCCATACCTCTTGTATTCAGTACCTGGAACAGCTTTATAGCGAAGGAATCATTTGAGCATGATATTGTTATCATCCGAACCTTATTAAAAATATATTGAATAAAGTCATCAATCTCATCTCCTTGAAAATTATTTATTTTTTCTTTTAGGAGAAGCGCTGTATTCATATATTTGAATTTTTTCTTATCATTTCTTGTGAACTTTTGAGGCCAATTTATTTTTTTAATTATTGAATTTTCAAACTCATTTTGCATATTGGTGCTAGTTTTAAGTTTAAGTCTTTGTTTCTCCTCGACAAAATCTATAATACTATTTTTTACCAACTTGATGCTTGTTAAGTTATCGAATAAATCTCGAACAACGCAGAAAAGAATGGTTAGTGTGGTTAGTCTTTGCTGTCCGTCCACTACGTCGAATTCGTTTCTTTTAGGGATAAGAATTATTGAGCCTAAAAAGTAATTTTCATCAATATCAGAATCTTCAAGATTGTTAATATAGGCTGTATGAATGTCATCCCATAACTGTTCTACTTGTTCATCATCCCAACTATACGGACGCTGATAATCAGGCATTTTATAAAAAGATTTTGCATCTCCGAATATTTCCTTTATTGTTTTGCTCTCGGGCTTAAAAATTTCTCTTTCGTCCATTACAATTAACTCCTCCTATTGGCATAATTGGCTATCGCCTACGCTTAGGGGCGCAAAAAAGTGAAGAGAGGAACGAGCGTAGCTTTTTTACTTTTGTTCCCGCGCTCCGCGGTGGAATGCGTCTGGACGCTCCGCGTTCCATACATCCAAACAATTTCAATATTTTTTAGACGCGGCAAAATCGACGCCCAACCATACTCTATTTTTTGTCTTTTTTTTTCCCTCACGGCCGCAGAGCGGCCGGAAAACGTTACGTTGCTCCGCGTTGGAACGAAAATAACGCCGTTATTCAGGCGCGTGGCTTTTTGCGTCGGCCGAAATAGCATTGTTAGCGGTCTCCCACCAATTTTATATGTTCATTGCGTAAGGCATTAAGTGCATATGAATTATACCAAATCAAGAATTTTTCAATATCACGGGCAATTCGTCGCACACTAAAGCTTACCATTTTGGAAGTTCCGAATTGTTCATGTTTATGCTTTTGGGTTAATATAAATAGCATTTCTAAATCATGGTTATTGGGATAGGTTAAAAATAAAAAGTGTTTTAATGGAGTATGAACAAGGATTTTGTCTCGAATGGCCTTTATCGGCATTTCAAACCAATCAGTATTCTCGGTAATAGTACTGCAATATTCTGAATATGTTGAACATAGCCTATTTTTTTGAAGAAAATTTTTATGCTTATTGAACGATGAAAAGCTTGGTAAATTAGACCCTTTAAGAAACCTTTGACTAATACCGATGACTCGATCCATAAGTATTCTGGCATGAATTAAAAAGTTAGTATAATCAAACTCAAAGAATTTCCGCTGGTCCCGGTATTGACGTGAGATGGAACACTGCCGTTGAGAAAACTCACGACCACCACCATAGTAAGGTCGTACCTGATTTTGGAAACGATGACCGATAGAAATAGCTCGTAGAACTCTCTCCAATGAAAGTGAATAAAAATCAAATGATCGATAGTAACTCCCAATATCACCGTGTTTCATAAGTTTAGCAACACCAATAAATTCAATCAATGGATCAAGCGGATTTATCCCAAAACGCCCAATCTCTTTTCTTAAGTTTAACGGCTCTTCGACTGTTTTATTACCACAAATAATCCCATTCAGAGTCATATTATTTTGAGACATATGTTTTTTTAGCTAACTAAAATCTCAGCCGTAGCGGCTTTTTGCCGTGGGCTGTAGCACTATGGTGAACAATGGATTGAAAACGACCTTTCAGTCTATTGTTATTTTTAAAGGATTCAAAATCATATTAATCCTTATGAGTTATGCGGCATATACCTTAATATCTAATGAAATTGATTTTGCTAACCCCCTTAAATCACCATAAATACTTTTGCCCGAAATGTTCATTTTTCGTAATAAAACAAAAATACTCTCTATGATTTTATCTGATATTTCATATTTTACAGCGTGGACAGCAGAGTATTTTTTATCATTTAGTAACTCTTCGATACCCGTTCCATTATTTCCGGGAACTATAAAACAACCAGCTTGTCTATCAATTCGTTTATTTAAACGCTGTGGTTCTGTAACCCAAAGAATCTCTCTATTAAAGCGATTGACCGTATCTTCAAAAATCTGATCTTGTTTTCCAATAATTGAATTTCTTGTTTCATTAAAGTCATTGTCTTTATTAGATATAAGCTTTAACGAAGCATCCATTAACTGACTGTAATTTATACAATAAAGCGCTATTTTTGGGCGTCCGACAATATTATAAGTTTCTAATCCAAAATACAAGGCAGCATAAGGACTAGTGGTGAAATCTAAAAGTCTTGTAGGAACCCCGTAATGTTGCATAACAGAAAGCCATTCAAGCATGGTATGTGGCTGAATATTTTCTTTATCGTATAACCTCCATGACCTGCGGCCACAACGAAGCATGAAACATTTGAATTTTGCATAAAAAAGTCATAACTTACTCTTAAACAATAATTTTCAAAACAAAAAGGAGAGTAAGTTATGACTAAAAATATTGATAACACAATTTTATCGGTTTTGCACCCTGTTTGTTGTGGATTGGATGTACACAAAAAAAATAT
>Ga0307988_1000050_pt1 | contig 102023 bp, 89 predicted proteins | sample EllFjometagen183_FD_203166 | JGI IMG/M metagenome (GOLD analysis project Ga0307988, IMG submission 203166) | Marine microbial communities from Ellis Fjord, Antarctic Ocean - #183 | ecosystem: Environmental > Aquatic > Marine > Unclassified | place: Southern Ocean | collected 2014-10-08 | reverse complement strand
AATCCTGACACTAATACATCCACAAATCATATTGCTTACAATTAATATTAAAATTAATGAAAACTTTTGAATGGTCATGTCATTTTTCCCGATTGTATTTTATTCAACAATTAATTTATCAACACTAATAATAATTACCTTTACTGTCTTTTCTAGTTCATGTCTAATTATTATTCCAGCTTCTATTAATAATTATAATTCCAAGTTTACTCATCAGTGGTTCACTTGCGTTCGTCTCCCGGAACCTCACCTGACACGATCTTTGCCATGCCTTTCCCATCAACGCTCACCACCATGGCTCTTTACCACAGCAGCTTGAGGTGGTTTAAACCTGCTCCTGAAAGCCGGTTCCGAGGGGCCTACCCTTATCTCTTGTGCAGCCTCGTGGCACACGTACTCGTGGTTATGTGAAAAAAGGCAGAGCTGAAACCCTGACTTTTTTTTAATACACTATAATATTTTCTCATTTTAATACTTATATGAATAAGTAGCTCAATCACACCAGTTTTCAAGAAAAGTTCCCGAATTATAAGTAAAAATTAAAGTCTTCGTACTGCCCTCTACCTTGACCTCTATATCACCCCCCAGATCGCAAAAACCGAAAGACTCTTGACTCATGGTTTTGCGTTCTATCGCTAAACAACCATCAAGTTTTGTGGAAATTATCAGAACAAAATCGTCAAGCAATATTCCCGTATATTGAGTAGATGTTGACAATAAAGTATTAAATGGCTCCATACCAATAGGACTCTTGGTTAAGAGTTTTGCCTTTAAAATTCCCTCTTCAGTGTTCTCCTCCGTACTGACGAATTGCTGGAGAATTCCCTTCAATTTATGCAATTCAGAATTTGTCAAATGTGCAGGAGACCAGCGTTCAGTTTGACCGAACAAGGAGATTTGTCTATAACCCCAAACCATCTGACAAAGTCCCAGTATTATCCAAATAATACTTGGCCCCTCATAAGTATATCCATATGGGCGTAGTGCATCGATAGCAACAAAGTCATAGATAATATTTAATATCCCAACAACCATTAGTGAGTAACCATTGAGCAATATTGTGGTTAGTGAACGAGTGGTTAACCCAAAAACAGCAAAGACAAATATCACTGCTCCTAAGATAAGTGGCCCATAGATCAGAATGTAGATTTCGAGTGTCGGATTAGCTGTCAGTCCGTTAAGGAACTCTCGATTCTTTGCTCCAAGAAAAAACCATGCAACAATATTTATACCGCCCCATATTGCCAGAGAAATAATAGCACTGTGTATATTAACATCTTGTACGACTGCCTGTATGCCTGGATAACCTTCTCTGGTTACAACGTCCACCCATTTATTGTTTATTTGTAAACCTTTCCTTCGAAGATCATATTGTGTCCTAGCCTCTGCCCTTTTTTCAAGTAAGGTCTTGACAATATCCATATTCTCTTTAGTTACTACCGTCCCTGCCTCAATCAGTATTTTGACAATCTCTTGATGACCATTTTCTGCAGCTGCCCATAAGACAGTCCTTTTGTCAGAAACTTGTATGTTTACATCAGCACCTGCCTCAATCAGTATTTTGACAATCTCTTGATGGCCATTTTCTGCAGCTGTAAATAAAGCTGTCGTACCGTTAATTTCTTCTTGACCATTTTCTGAAGTCGCCCATAAGACAGTCCTTTTGTCAGAAACTTGTATGTTTACATCAGCACCTGCCTCAATCAGCATTTTGACAATCTCTTGATGACCATTATTGCTCGCCATATATAAGGCTGTAGCATCATTTTTTATTGATCTCATATTCACATTTGCATTAGTTTTTAGGAGTTGACTGACTTTCCTAACATAACCCTCTTGTGATGCAATCCACAAGGCTGTTGTGTTGTCTAAGAATTCTACGCCAATTCTGTTTAAAAATTTCTTCATAAAGCCTAAAACCCCGAAATATTAAAAGTTCATATTAGCAATAAGACCGTCAAAAATTTTTAAAATTGTTACCACAATCATTAGAAGTTTTGAATAATTATCTTCCTAAATTGTTAACATAATCATAAGTAATATTGAATAAATTTTTAAGAAATGCCAGTCAAGATTTGACATGTACCTGTGAATTTGGGATTTATCAAAAGTATTAATGGATATGTGAGAAAGGCAGAACCAAAACCCTGCCTTTGTAATATCCTCATCTCTTGTGAAGCCTCATGGCACACTTACTCGTGGTTATGTTAAATCCTCTACAATAACTTTTATAACTTTTTATGGTTTTCTTTACCCTATTTCATTCAGGATTTTCAAACTGTGATTTGTTTGGCCCAACAGTATCTTTATCTTAACTACTTTTTTCTTCTGCTGAATCCATAAGGTCATGGCTACAATTAGGACATTTCATTTTTGTTGCATCCTGAAAAACATTACATGACGGACAGAGTTTGAGGCCACTATACTGTATCTGGTTTATTTGCTCCAGATACTCGTTATAACCAAATACGAGAGCCGCTATAGCAACAACTAGGATAAGAAGTATAAACATTATTATCCCCTCCAACCTCTCAGATGCAGTTTTTGAGATAGCCGGCAAACCCACGATTATTACAAAACCTATCATAGAAATACCAAAGCTACCAAACTTTGAACCCTTAATATCACCGTAGAAAATACCTCCACTTAAAGCCCAACCAAAAAAATTTTTCTTGTCTATCTTTTTTTGTGTATTTGGCTCCTTATGTTCTAAAGTTAGTTCAATTTCATAAGGCACTTCAGGTTTACCTTTTTCATAGTTGCCTTCACTTTTCGATTCGCCGTTTTCATAATATCCTTGAAAAGCAAATATAATAATAATAATTATTAAAATACCAATTATAATGTAAAAAAAAGACATTTTATTCCCTATCTTTGTTGAAGTATTGGATTGCCAAATTACAATGAATCAGAATTGCTGGCCTTGACCATCATCACCTGACTATTATACTTGAGACAAACGCATCAAAAACTGTGGAATTGGTACTATTAAATAAGGATTGTGGAGCAGTGCATGTGATGGAAAAACCCTTGCTCTTTGAAATTAACAGGATAGACCTTTGTTTCATGGCAGTCTGTCCCCGAGAAGCCAAAAAAAACAACTCCAGGGCTATGCCACCTCCAACTTCAGTCATACAAGACGATTCCTTCTTAAAGCCGTTCCGCTGCATGTTGTTTGTCAGATTCCCTTCTAGTGATGAAAGGAATTCTTTGGCTGCCTCATTGCTAGGAGCTTCACTGCTTGCATCTCCGGTGTAGCGTACGTTAATATTCTGGTCTGGGTTACTCGAGTTCACGCAAAATACCAAAGTGTTTGACGAAACCTGTAATTGACCATTAGTTTTTTCTCGAACTTCTGAGGGCTTCATAAAAACCCATCCATCTGGACACGCCATGGTTATTCCTGAAGAAGCATCAGTGAAGGTCGGACAATCAGGTTTCGGTTTACTGGTTTTTGCTACAGGTGCAGGTGGATCAGCTGCCAGTGCAGCAATCGGTATCAATAAGATAATTGCTATTGTTAAAATTGCTATTAGTGTTTTTGTCTTGAATTGTTTCATATCTCCCCCTTATTGAAGTATAGTTAGTACACACTAAGTACTTTGTGTTTTTTGAGTGATGTTGTTAACAAAATATCAGGCTGTTTTTATAAGTCAATAATTAAATATTTTTATATAAAAAGGTATGTTTAGGAATGATATGCTTATCATTACTTGGTATTAATTGTTGTGGGTATCTGTCACAATTTTGGAGATTAAGATGACATTAGGAAGGAAAATCGATTTTTGTATATCAAGGAATTTGAGAATTTCTGAGGAAACTATCTGAGTAAAGATTACTTCTGGTATCCTTAATAATTCAGAGGTAGTCAAAAGTCAACATTAGCGATAATAATCTTAGCTATCACCTGACTGGAAAAAATCATATATTACTTTTAGTTATATGAAAAGCGTATATTTTTTTGATTTTATAAAAACAGTTTTTAATTGGTTCTATTTTAAGAGAAACGAACGTTAAACGGACAGTTTTTTGTGGGGATTAAAGAAGATAAGTGTTTAATTTTACTAAGAAATAATTGGTCGGGGCGAGAGGATTTGAACCTCCGACCCCCTGGTCCCAAACCAGGTGCGCTGCCAGACTGCGCTACGCCCCGACGGCAACTTAATTAAAAATGTTATCACAAATGATTTTAAAAATCAATACTAATAATATTAACAACTCATTAAGCACACAGGAATCACCAGCTAGCCAAGGTGAACTTCCTTCAGAAATTCAGGAAGTATCTTCTTCAGCTCCATAATTGCCCGAGCCCTGTGACTGATACTGTTTTTCTGCTGAGCGCTCATTTCTGAGTAGGTGAGACCCGAAACCTTGTCCAGAAAAATGGGATCATACCCGAATCCTGCCTGCCCCCGATATGACCCTATAATACAGCCCCGATATTCGCCCCGAACCGTTCTTTCTTCGCCCAAAGGGCTCACAACAGCAATGACACAGGTAAATTGAGCTCCTCGCTCTTCTAACGGTAAACCTTCCAGCTCTTTAAGCAATTTTTGATTATTTTTATCGTCATCTGCATCCGTCCCTGCAAAACGGGCAGAATAGATTCCCGGTGCGCCATTCAGATAGTCGACTTCAAGGCCCGAATCATCTGCGATCGTGATCCGGCCTGTATGCTGCGCAATTGCATGTGCCTTAATCAGGGCATTTTCTTCAAAGGTTTTCCCGTCTTCAATAACTTCCGGACAGTTTTTAAATTCACTCTGAGAAATGATTGAAACATCATCGGCTTCAAGCATCTCTCTAAACTCTCTAAGTTTATTTTTATTTCCGGTTGCGAGAACAATTTCCATTTTAATCCAGTAATTTGTGAACAGTTACTATAAGAATTAAGATTAGATACTTTTAAAAATGACCTTAGCACAGAAGATCAGACGAACCATATAATCCGTGACAAACTTTTCACATTAAACCTCACCACCCAGATATTCACAGGATTTAATTTCGGCTTAAACCATGGACAAAACCACTTAACCTTTCGGTTGCTCCATCAATAAGACTATAAACTGCCGGCACGATAACCAGAGTAAGAAAAGTGGAAGTTAAAAGACCTCCAAATATTGTAATAGCAATGGGAGCAAAAAGAGCAGCTCCTCCACCTGCACTTATTGCCATGGGAATAAGTGCAAGACTGGTGGTAAGAGTTGTCATAAGGATCGGCCGAAGCCGGTCTACACCGGCCTGTTTAATAGCTGCATGTTTTTCCATTCCTCTTGCACGCAGCTGGTTAACATAATCTATTAAAACAATACCATTGTTTACCACAATTCCAATAAGCATCATTATTCCAATGGCCGACATTACGGAAATAGAATTGCCGGTCAAAAGCAGGCCGAGAGCCGCTCCGATAAATGCAAGGGGAACTGATACCATAATGGCAAGAGGATGGGAAAAGGATTCAAACTGAGCTGCCATTACCATATAAACCAGCAGAATAATAAGGACCATAATTAAAATCATATCGTTTTTCATTTCACTCATGTCCTCAATCGAACCGCCAAACTTATAAAAATAACCTTCAGGAACAGGATTGTTTTCAAAATATTCCTCTATCTTTTTTCGGATATCACCCAGGTCCGCTTCATCCGGAGCATAGTTTCCTCTTATCGTAGCAAACCGCTCACGGTTCTCACGCTTTATTTCAATGGGTCCGAACCCTTCATGGATGGCGGCAATACTTGAAAGATTCACCTGGAACCCCATGGGGCTATGAATAGTAATACTTTTGAGATCGTTTAATGTATCACGGTTTTCTTTAGCAAACCTTACCCGAATATCAAACTCATCACCACCTTCATGGTATTTTGACACTTTACGTCCCAGAAATGCAGCATCAACAGTATCAGCAACCATTCCTGCGGTAATACCCATAAGTGCTGCTTTTTCACGGTCAACATCTATTTTAAGTTCAGGCTTGCCCATACGCAGACTTTTGTCAACCTCCATAACACCATCCAGATTTTTAAGAAACTTTTCTGTACTATCTGAAAGCCCCTTTAATACCTCAAGGTCACTGCCGAATATTTTTATCTCTATGGGGCGGTCACCGCCTGAGGTAAAATAATCCATAGTCTGCATGAAGTAACATGTGCCGTCCACAAGCTTTGGTAATTCCTTAAGGATATCACGCAAAAACTCCGCACTGGTACGGGAACGTTCAGAAGGAGGACAGAGCTCCAGAAAAATTTCTGATTCATTGGCACCGGCCGGGCCCGCAGCATTTGAAAGGTCCATTTTTGACAGGTCGGAAAGTCCGGTTAATGCAAGCATCGAACTGAATTCAGGCTGTTTCATTAAAAGTTTTTCAAAAGTATCCACATACTTCAAAGTCTCTTCAAGAGAGGTCCCCGGGGCAAGTTTAATAACACCGGTTGCAAAGGGTTCATCAATCCTGGAAAGATACTCTCCCCTGACCATGCTCATAGCAACAATACTCAAAATGAGAATAACAAAAGCCAGAGAAACCATCAGCTTGCGGTTGTCCAGACTAAAACCGATCACCCTGCGGTAACGTTCAACAAGATTCTTAAAAAAGTTCTGACCATTTGACTTACCCAGTACCAGCACCTTTGATGCAAGCATGGGCACAATGGTTAAAGCCACAAAAAGAGATGCCATCAGAGCAAAAGCAACCGTTAAGCCAAGGGGTTTTGTGAATTCACCGGCAATTCCCTGAGCAAAAATAAGCGGAACAAACACAATAACACTTGTTAAGGTTGACGCTGTAATTGCCATAGAAACTTCTGTAGCTCCGTTTTTAGCAGCAGTTTTCCTGTCCTCTCCCATCTCAAGATGCCTGAAAATATTTTCAAGTACAACCACAGAGTTGTCAACAATCATTCCTACACCCAGAGCAAGACCGCTTAAGGTGATAAGGTTCAAAGTATATCCGCCGAAATATATGGCAACAAAGGTTGTAATAACAGCAAACGGAATTGAGACAAAAAGCGTCAGGGTGGTCCTTATATTCATCAAAAAAATATAAAGAACAATAACGGTTAAAAGACTTCCCCACATAACAGTCTTTTTAAGCTGCGCAACAGAATCACGCACCAGTTTTGACATATCCCAGGCATTGACAATTACAACATCCAACGGTAGAGTCTTTTCAATCTTTGAAATCTCTTTTTTTACAACATCTACAACCTCAACCGTATTTGCTCCGGACTCTTTAGTAACCCAAAACACCACCGAATCAACACCATTGGTTCTGCTGCTGTCTCTCTTTTCCCTGTAAAGATCCTTAACATCAGCAATATCTTTAATGTAGACAGGCCTGCCTTCTGAAACTGTAACCACAGTATCTGCAATTTCCGCTGAATTCTTATACTGTCCCAGAGTCCGGAGGACATATTCACGTGTCCCCTGAACCAGATGGCCGCCGGGGATATTTCTATTCTGAGACCTTATGACCCTGCTTATATCGTTCATGGAAAGACCGTGTGCTTCCAGCCTGTTCCTGTCAACATCAACCAGAATCTCCCTGTCAAGACCTCCTGTCACGGTTGCGGCAGCAACACCCGGGAGAGCATCAATCCGTTTTTCAACCTGATCATCGATCAGCTTACGCAGGTTTCTAAGATCCCTTCCCGTTTTTGAATAAACACCGTAATACAGGATGGGAATCATATCCACATCCCCCTTTAACACAAGAGGCCGCTCAACATCATCGGGTAGAAGATCGTAAGCAATATCGATCATATTTCTGACATCCTGGGCAATAAGGTCCATATTAGAGCCCCACTCAAGCTCTGCCTGAACAAGTGATGAGCCCTCACGTGATGAGGACTTGACCTTACGCACACCCGCCACTGTTGCGACAGATTCTTCCAGGGGCTTGGTGATCAGAGTTTCTACTTCCGCAGAAGAAGCTCCCGGATAGGTGGTAATCACATTTACTTCGGGAAATTGAAGATCAGGAAAAAAATCAAGGCCCAAGCGGTCAAACGCAACTGCCCCCAGTACCATCATGATAAGGGCCACCATGCTTATGGCAACAGGCCTTTTTACGGAAAGCTCAGGAAGGTTCATTGAAATTATATTTAATATTAAATTTTAAATTGATGAATATCTAATAAATCGAATAATAATGCGTCTTTAAAAAACTTCAGCTGCAGGGCCAGCAAACCAAAATAACAGAATATATAATGCTTTACATTGCATTGACTAAAAATAAACAGACTGAATCTAAATGTTACAAAGTCATCAAAAGCAAAACTATTTATTTACAGCAATAGGTGAACCGTCCTTGACAGCATAAAATCCATCAACAATAACGGAATCCCCGGACTTGATGTCACCGTCAGTAATTTCTGTAAATTCATGAGTGCTAAGACCTGTGTCTACAGACCTTGATTCCGCTTTTCCTCCTCTTGCAAGAAAAATCAGCTTTTTGCCTTCTCTCTCCATAAGAGCTGCTGTGGGAACAAGGAGCACCCCTGTGTGTTTTTCCTCTGGAATACTTACCCGGGCAAACATTCCGGATTCAAACATAAAATCTGGATTATCCATCTTTATTTTAACCAGAAACTTCCGGCTTGCAGTATCAACAAGCTGGTTAACAACTGCTATCTTACCTTCAAAAACTTTGTCTGGAATAGCATCAACCAGAACAGACACCGTCTGACCCACTTTAATATAACGTTTCTTTGTTTCAATTATATTCAGCTCAACATTAACACTGCTGGTGTCAACAAGATGAAACACATACTCACCAGAGTTACCTGAATACATCTCACCGGCATTCATCTTCCGCTCAACCACAAAGCCTGAAAAAGGAGCTTTAAGTACTGAATCTTTAATATCCTCTTTTGCGTTGTTAAACCTGGACAGTTCTTTCTCTTTTCGGGCCATGGCAAGATCAACATCTGTCACAATATCATCAAAACGTTCCTTATCTGTTATCCCCTTTTCAAAAAGATCTTTCTGACGCGTAAGTTTCTTCTTAAGATTCTTAAGACTGGCCAGGCTCTCCTGATATGAAGATTCCGCCTCCTTATACATTAAATCAAACCTTACCTGTTCAAGCTGAACCAGGGGTTCACCTGCTTTGATAAACTCTCCCTCGTCAACAAAAAGCTCATCAATCCTTCCGCTCACCTTTGGACCGATAAATGTCTCGCGGACCGGCAATATGGTTCCTGTAACATTAATCTCTGTTGTAATATCCCCTTTCAGGATTTCCGCAACCTTGACAGTCGAAGGCCTGACTTTCTCATCTTTTGCGCTATCCTCTTTTGAACCGCATCCATAAACAAGAAGTATCAGCACACAAAGAATTCTTATTATATTTGTTAATTTTTTTTTCATTTTATTTCCGACAGGATTAGTCATTTCTTTAAACAGTTCTCCTAAACAAAACATTAGGATCTGGAAAATAATATTAGCCTACTATTATATTGCAGGCTAAGTATTTATAATCCTTTATCACTGTTTTGTCAAGTTGCACTAATATATATAGAATTTATAAATATTTACTTAATGGGGAACTTCAGGCTGGACAACAACTCTATCTATATTAAAATCATCTATTTTTTCGGGAATCTGGGTGTTCTGGTAGAAGATCGTATTGCCCCGTCTGATGAGCGTCTTGTTCATAACAGGATTATCAAGATAAAAAGTATATTTTTGGCACTCTTTGCCGCAGGGGAATACCCCGATCATACCTTTTTTCTCAGCATCATCACAGTTTGCCGTTAAGCAGAACCGGGTTGTGGTAACATAAGCAAAGGGTATATAAAGAGACAGCTTAATTTCCTTCGGCACATCACTTAAATCTAAACCCTGAAGCGGATTGTCTATCTCTGCACGAAAAATATTATTATCCGTTAAAAATTTTGAATATACAGGCACACCAAGGTTCGTCCTTTTAAGATGATCAACAGACTGCTTAGGCAGACTATCCAGAAAGCCGGCTATTCTCGGACCTCTTTTCAGCTTTACCATCAATCTGCCGAGCACAGGAACAAGACCTGAAAAACGTTCCTTTATAACCCGAAATGCCCCCCAGTCATTAACCACCACTTCTGTTTTTTCCGGAAGAACTGAAAACAGCTTGATAAGTTTATTCAGGCCGGCCTCAGGAACATAAGGAGTAACAAAGGTAAACGAAAGCCCCTTTTCCTTAACTTCAGCCATCACCTCTTTAAGCTCTTTTTCAGACGGTATCAGTCTGTCACAAAACTCATCTCCATAATATACCCGCTGAAACTCCTCTGTCAGGTATTTAAGATTTTCTTTCCTGGATATAAAAAGCGCTTTTTCTCTTTTCAAACTTAGGAACTCCTATAGAATCAATAATTTTATAAGAATGACATAATTAAACAAACTTGTCAAAACAGGAATGAATTCATTACTCAAACCAGTATGTCCGGGTTCCCCGTTCAAGCAGTTCCAGACTCCGCCAGGCTTTAGTGGAAAATTTTGAATGCTCAGGAGACTTCAGGGTGAGCTTGTAAATATAAACAGCTTTTCCCCTGTATTGAGAAGCTTTTTTCTTATCTTTTATTTTTAAATCCTGAGAAAAAGAGTATATCTCATAAAGTATATGACACCTGCGAGCCATCTTGTAAAGAATCTCAGGTCGAAGGGTAGTTGAAGTATATTTCTCAAGAATACTTTCAAGCTCCTTTATTTCTTTAAGATACCCTGCAGGATCTCCCCGGTAGTTCTTGTCCTGTTTAATGATCCTGTAAGCCGCTTCATCAGCTATGGGGCTGTCCGGAAATTTTTCCAGTAAGAAACGGTAATGACTGAGATCATAATAAAGGCCGTCAGGCAATTCCTCCCAGCACTCAAAAAACCCGTATTTTTCAAGAAAGGCCTGTCTTACAGTTTTTTCAGGCTGACCATTTTCAACTTTCGTTCTATAATCAACCTCAACCAGCCCCTCAAAAGATTCCCCCAGACGCTGAAATGCCCAGGAATACCCTTTTGAATCCGGATACTTTTTTATAAATTCTTTAAAAAGATCAATCGCCTCAACATACAGCCTTGCATCAAGCGCTTTCTGGGCATCTTGAAACAGCGCCTGATCCTCATCAAGCTTCTTCTCCTTTGGCGTACGCAGAAGACAGCCGGAAAATAAAAAAAATACCAAAAAGCTTAAGATGGTTATGGATTTATATGTACGCATAAAAGATTATTATCCTCACCTTTACAAAACGAAACCTTATAAAGGAACTCTGTGAAATTAAAAATAATATTAATGATTAGTCCTGTTATAGAAGGCTGGTTAAAAACCTCTGTCTTCTTTTTTCTAAACACTCTTTATCTCAATTACAATAACGGTTATATTATCCAGCCCCCCACGTTCATTAGCAAGATCTACAAGGATATGACAGGCATCTTCAGGAGGGTTAGAAGTTACTTTTTCTGCAATTTCACGGGGATCCACAAAATTGCTTAAACCGTCTGAACAGATCACTACCCTGTCACCGACAAAGCAGGGAATTTCGCGTGCATCCGGAGAAACATCTTCGGCCGCGCCAATTGCCCGTGAAAGCATTTTGAGAACTTTGGGCCCAAGCGCCTTTATTCTGTCCGGATCTATTGATGCACGGTCTGATCCAACATTATGAATAGAAGATATGAGCTCTGCTTCACCATCACGTATGAGATAGGTGGGGCTGTCTCCCACATTTGCGGAAACCAGGGTTGAATCTGAAAAACATACTGCCGAAACAGTAGACCCCATTCCTCTGCAATTCTTATCTTCACTTGACCTTTTATAAACAAGCTCATTAGCTTTATGTATCAAAACCATAAGCCGCTTCCCCTCTTTACAGAGGATGTCACTTATTTCAAAAGAATCGTCTACTGTTATATTTTTTAAATAATCCTTGAAAGAATCCACTACAATACCACTTGCAACCTCACCGGAAAGATGGCCGCCTATCCCGTCAGCAACAAGATAATACTGATTCTTATTGTCCACCATGTAGGCATCTTCATTTTTCTCTCTGACTTTGCCTACGTTTGTAATTCCTGAGGATTCAAGCTGTATCATAATAATACGATCTCGATTGTTTATTCCTATTTAACAAAAGCTATCATTTTTTCAGGGTTTGTACAATTCTAAATCAGTATAAAAATACTTTAATCACTTAACCAGATCCGGGATATCCCCTTTGAAAAATCTTTGAGGATTATCCTTAAGCATTACCTCAATATCTTCATCTGTGATCCCCTCATATTCAAGCATTGGAATAACTCTTTCAAAAAAATTAGTGGGCTTCCAATTCGCATACTGTATGGAACATGGATTTGGACCTCCAACCCAGTACCAGACCGAATCATGGGAAACAATTAAACGAGAAACACCACCAGCCTTTATCAGTTTAATCATAGAGGCTACACGCACTTCATCCGGCATTCCGCCTTCCATACCGAAACGGTCAAAACCTATATATGAACCGTCCTTTATTATCTGCATATGATAATTGAAGTTTGTAGAAATACAACTGTGTCCCACAATAATCCGGTGTAGAGGCACGCCCGCATTCCCGAGGATCTCCTGCTGTTCATCTCCAAGAGCTCCTTCAGTATGGGTAATGATAGGAGCACCTGTTTCAACTGACGCTTTAGCTGCAGCAAGCAGAAGCTCACGTTCAAAAGGCCCGACTTCAGGATAACCGGTAACCACCTTGATAATACCGGCTTTTACCGAAGTATCATCAATTCCTTCCGTGAGCTCTTTGATAAACAGTTCTGCAATTCTGTCAGACCCACCGCCAAGCTCCTTCTGCATATTAATATACGTCCCTGTACTGTATATGCCGGTTGAACAGATAATATTAAACCCCGTCTTTTCCGCCAGAGCAACCATCAAAGGTACATTTCGTCCAAGATCAACAGTGGTGGGGTCAACAATTGATTTCACATCATAATTTTTTAGCTGTTCAATAAAGCCGGTACAAACCGACATGATCTCATCAAATTTTGGACCGGGGCACATGGTTTCCGGTGACGGTTTCCCGTACTGAACAAAGATATGTTCATGCATCAGCGTCCGTCCAAGCTCTTCCGGTTTAATGGTTCCGGTAACAGTCTTAATATCTGTCATTTTCTCTCCTTAAAAAAATCAAATTCACTAATTATATTTTTAACTCAATCTCAAGTAAAACAATTTCGTCTTCCCCGTCATTAATTGCATTATGCTCAATCCCCGCAGACTTAAAATAGGATAAGCCCAATTTCAGTTCCTTTGTGCTTTCCCCCGCTTTGGACTGCAAAAGAAGTTTCCCTTTTGTCCGGGGAACCACGATAAAATCGTGAGCATGAACATGCCAGCCTGTTTCAGATCCTGGGGCAAAAATCCACTGTCTGACAATTGTCCTGTCATTATCTAGCTGCACACTAAAAGCAGCTTTTTGTCTTTCTTCCATCATGTCCTTTCCCCATTTTTATTCTGTATGGTTCCAGGCATTATTAAACATTATTTTCAGAGCCCTGGCAAGCGACGAGGACTTCACCTCAATAGCATAATGATCATCCGGTTCCCCAAAGTACACAACCGTATCATCATGAATCATAAAGGATGAGTCCATCATCATCTCGGGTCTAAGCGTACGGGTTTCCCTGTTTTCCTGAGCGTCTGTTTCCTGATAATCCTCCAGCATCTGTGAATCCGGAATAATAAGCTTCAGGCCAATCCCCCGTTTCAGACGAGTAGGAATATAAAACTCCCGTTCATATTCTTCATCAAACACATCAACCAGATTTTCAACTCCACCCCAATAATAAATCATTTTTTCTTTACAATCCAGCGTCTGGTCAGCAAGCGCCCTGAGCTCTTCAAAACTTTGACATATGGCAACTTCAGGTAGAATTAATTCTTTTTCAAGTTTGCTCATTTTTTCTTCCTTTTTAATTGAAGCACAAAACATATTCGGTTTAAGATTACAAAGTATATCACAGATAATCTTTAGTTTTAAATCAAAACGCATTCTCCAAACATTGACCCCGGTAACACTTTATCCTATACTTTACCTTACCCGCTAAACAGAAAAGGAATTTTCTTGAAAAAAACTATCCATACTCTTGATTTGGACAAAAAGAAACTACACCGGCTGCGTCAAAAATTGCTCAAGTGGTATAACAAAAACCAGCGTAACCTTCCCTGGCGAAAGACCACTGACCCTTATCATATCTGGGTTTCAGAGGTCATGCTGCAGCAGACCCAGGTGGACACAGTCATCCCTTACTACAAACGCTTTTTAAAACTATTCCCCAATCTGAAGCTTCTCGCGAGAGCTGATTTAAACGTTGTCTTAAAAGCCTGGGAAGGGCTGGGCTATTATGCCCGGGCCCGGAACCTGAGGAAAGCAGCAGCTGTTGTTTTAGATAAACATCAGGGCCGGGTTCCTGAAGATGAAGATGATTTCCGTGCCTTACCCGGGGTCGGCGAATATATCTGCGCCGCGGTCTTAAGCATTGCGTTTAAAAAACCTTTGGCCGTAGTGGACGGAAATGTGAAGCGGGTGCTGGCCCGACTGCTGCTCATCAATACACCGGTGAATGATTCCAAAAACCCTAAAACATTTTCAGAAGCAGCAGACCTGCTTTTGGCCCGTAAAAACCCCCACCTGTTTAATCAGGCCATGATGGAACTGGGCGCACTCATCTGCCGGCCGAAAAACCCGGATTGTTTAAACTGTCCACTTCAGAAATTCTGCAAAGCGAATCAGGGAAACCTGGTCGAAAAATTCCCCAAAAGAATAAAGACTAAAAAAGTCCCCACCTATCATATTGCGGCAGGCGTGGTCTTTAAAAAGGGCAAAATCCTGATCACCCGCAGAAAGCCCGAAGGGCTACTCGGCGGCCTGTGGGAATTTCCCGGCGGGAAAAAGCTGAAAAATGAAACACTCGAGACTACCTGCATACGGGAGATAAAAGAAGAAGTAAACCTGGATGTTAAGGTCATAAAGAAGTTAACCACAGTAAAACATGCCTACACCCATTTTAAGATCATCATGGATGTTTTCACCTGTGATTTTGTTAAGGGTCGGATCAAGCTTAACGGCCCGGACAATTTTTGCTGGATCCGCCTGGACCAGATAGATAATTACCCCCTGCCCAAAGCAACCCTGAAGGCACTTTCAGGATTATATGGAGAAATGAAATCGAAAAAAAAGGCCGGATCCCCCAATAAGAATAACTGATATAAAAAAGGCTAAACCCAAAGATTTAGCCTTTAACTATTCACAATTATCTACTAACAATGCCTTGTTATTTACGGCTTTTATAATGAAGCACCGTATCCACTGCCTCAAGAATATCCGACAGTTGGGGCAAGACAAACTTTTCCATGACCGGGCTGAAAGGCATGGGCACATCTTTGGCCGCCACTCTGACTACCGGGCCGTCCAGATGATCAAACAGTTCTTCACTGACACGGGCAGACAGCTCTGATCCGAATCCGCCGGTACGGCAGGCTTCATGGACCACCACAGCACGACGGGTCTTCTTGATAGACTCAGCAATCAGATCGAAATCAAGAGGACACAGAGTACGCAGATCAACCACCTCTGCCTGGATACCTTTTTTAACCAGCTCTCTGGCTGCTTCCATGCATTCATAGGTCATGCGGGAATAGGTGATCAGGGTCACGTCCTTTCCGGGCCTTCTGACAATGGCTTTCCCCAGAGGAATAATCCCCTGATCTTCTGTGACCGGGCCGGTCCAGTTAAAGAGTTTCTTGTGCTGAAAAAAGATGACCGGATCAGGATCCCGGATCGCTGCGATCAAAAGACCCTTTACATCTGCGGGTTCAAAGGGAACCACCACCTTAAGACCGGGGACATGAATCATCCAGTTTTCAAGACACTGGGAATGCTGAGCAGCCGCATTAATCCCGCCGCCGTCAGGCGCCCACAAAACAAGGGGCAAACTGGCCTGTCCGCCGGACATATAGCGGATCTTTGCCATCTGATTCACGATCTCATCCATGGCCGTAGTCACAAAATCAGCAAAGTGCATATCAATAATAGGTCGCATTCCGGTAAGTGCGGCACCTACTCCTGCGCCCACAATGGCGGTTTCAGATATGGGAGTATCGATTATACGTTCCGGAAAAAGTTCCGGCAGACCACGAAACTGTCCAAAAATACCGCCTTGTGTGACAAGATCTTCTCCCAGAATAAATATTGTCTCATCCCGTTCCATTTCTTCTCTTAATGCCTCGGCCATGGCCAGGGAACAGGATAACTCTCTAATTGCCATTCAACTTTTCTCCTTAAGGATTCACAAACACATCATTTAACGAATCTTCCGGCTCAGGAAAAGGTGAATCCAGTCCATACTGAGCTGACTCATCAATAAAAACCTGAATCTCTTTCCAGATCGCTTCTGCTGATTCTTTGGTCAAGACCCCTTCATCAATCAGTACTGCCTCAAAACGGTCAATCGGATCACGTGCTATTCGGTAATTATGGATCTCATCCTGGGTCCGGTACTTCTGGCGATCCCCTTCATAATGACCTTTGTATCGATAGGTCTCCGTCTCAACAATTGTCGGACCTTTGCCGCTTCTGGCACGTTCGATAGCCTCAGTTACCGCATCCATCACATCAAGAACATTACTACCGTCAACTGTATATCCGGGAATACCATAAGCATTTGCCCTGTTGGCAATCGACCCGCCGGCAACCATTTTTTCTGCGGGTGAAGTAGATGCCCAGCGATTATTTTCACACACATAAACAATCGGAAGTTTAAAAACAGCTGCCATATTAACCGCTTCGTGAAAAGTCCCCCGGTTAGATGCACCATCACCGAAAAACACCATTCCGACTTGATCGGTTTTTCTCAGTTTAATTGAAAGGCCGGCACCCACCATAATCGGGAAACCGCCGCCAACCACACCATTAGCTCCCAGGATTCCCTTGGAAAAATCGGCAATGTGCATTGAACCGCCCTTGCCTTTACAATAACCCGTTGTCCTGCCAAAACATTCCGCAAACATATATTTGGGCTCTGCTCCCTTTGCAAGGATATGGGCATGACCGCGGTGAGTTGAAATAATATAATCATCCAGTCTGAGAGAAGCACAGCTGCCCACAGTAGACGCTTCCTGACCAATAGACAGATGAACAAAACCCGGGATAAGCTTCTCATAAAAATAGTATTCAATTTTCTCCTCAAAAAGCCTGATGGTAATCATCTTTTTAAAAAGAGCTATTTTTTCATCATTACTGATTTTCAAGTTTTCCCCTTTTCAAATACTTTTCACTTCAATTAATCTATTTTTAAACGTTCTTTTGAGACCTTAACTTTTACGCCAGAAAGTGGATAAGTATATGAAAATTCATATTTTATGTCAATTAATATTTCACTATAAACAACTACTGTATGCTGTTCTGTAAACAATCAGGCATATTTCTCATGATTTCCGTTTTTTTTGACCGGATATACGAATTGAATAAAATTTGCTTTTTCATGCTCACCTGATAAATAATGATACTTCACAGAGTAAAAAGCGTAAGCTTACATAAATCAACCATTAGATAAACATGGACTAACCTCATATGTCAGCAAGGAACAAAACAAAAAAACTCATCTGCTGGAATGTTAATGGAATCCGGGCCGTGGAAAAAAAAGGATTTATTAATCTGGTTAAAGAACTGGATGCCGATATCTTTTCCATACAGGAAACCAAAGCACAGCCCGACCAGTTAAGTGAAGCTCTTATAAATATTGCAGGATACGAATCCTACTGGCATTCTGCCGAGAAGAAGGGTTATTCAAGTGTCGGCGTGTATTCCCGCATCAAACCCCTTGAAGTTACCTACGGAATGGGAATAACAAAATTCGACTGTGAGGGACGGGTATTAACCCTTGAATATGACGATTTTTATCTTATAAACATCTATTACCCAAACGGAGGAGACGGACTTAAACGTCTTGATTACAAACTTTCCTTTAATCAAGCCATGCAGAAATATGCCGGAAAACTTGCCAAAAAAAAATCGGTGGTGATGTGCGGTGACTTCAATGTCGCTCACAAGGAAATAGACCTGAAAAACCCAAAAAATAACGAAAAAAATGCTGGGTTTACTCCGGAAGAACGTAAAGGCATGGATGATCTCATCTCTTCCGGATTTACAGACACCTTCCGTATGTTCAATCAGGAGGGCGGACATTATACCTGGTGGAGCTACCGCTTTAATGCCCGGACAAAGGATATCGGCTGGCGTATAGATTATTTTTGCGTGGATGAAAAAAGCAGAGACCGGGTAAAAAAATCCGTCATTTTAAAAGATATATTGGGATCAGACCATTGTCCGATACAGCTGGATTTTAAGTAGGACATTATACTTTATCAACACAAACAAAACAGTTATAGGAGTGATATTTTGAAAGAAAAACAAGACACCGAAGAAAAACGGCGCCATAAACGGCATTCTATTATCCCGAAAAAAGAATACGCCATAAATTTCAGAGCTTCAAATGAAAAAGAATTTCACAACGCTGTCTCCATAAATATCAGCTACGGAGGCGTTATGTTTGTTACGGACAGTCCTTACGAATGTAACAGTGGCATAGAAACCATGATTTCTTTTTCAAGTAATGACAAGCCTGCCATCATATTACAGGGTATTGTAAGATGGGTAGATCAAAACCCGGACACAACAACAAATAATGGTAAATACAGCATAGGCATTCAGTTCGACAAAATGACAGAGTCAGAGGAAACTTCTCTCAAAGCCTTTATTGATAATTATATTGTGAACTACTAAAAATGCTGATTTTGGGATATTATTAATTGGGGAAACCTGAACTAGATCTTACAGTAATCAAAATATGTTTTATGATTAACTTGACAAAAGTTTTTTAGCCACCCTTGAACATATGGTCTGTTAATATTACATTAGATAACAATAAATCTTCTGGGGCGTACTGATTTATTAAGGTTACCTGAAGTAATAATAAATTATCCTGGTTGTTGTTAAAAAACCAATATCCTAACAAAATATAGGGTCTACCTAATATATAAGTTATGCTTTAAGGAGGATTGTTTGAAGTACACAATTCCAGGAATATCCGTATTACTGACTTTTATTTTGTGGGCAGGCCAAAAATGGATATCCCAAATTTTTGGTCAAAAGATAGAGAATATTTTTGCAAAAATTTCTTGGGGGTGGATTCTTATATGTTCTTTATCATTATTTTTAGGTTTTGTTTATGCAGACTTTTATAATGAAAAATCTCAACTTCGAGAATGGATAAATGAGCAACGAAAGCTTGCAAATGTAGATCATTTTGTTTTAGCAAGCAAAGTAGAAAATGATGAATCATGGTATGAGGCTGTAATTCATCTTCGTTTTATTTCTAAGTTGAAAAATGTGAACTGCACTATTGAAGTCACTCAATATGTTGGCATTGAACATGTACAAGATACTTTTGTTATAAAACAAGAGATAATCCCGAGTGTTGATGAAAATCTTATAGTTAAAATTCCTGTTTTTAGCTTCCCAAGAAGAGTTTCCCAAAAAAACCCTGTTGGTCATCCATATTGGGGAGAAGATAAAAATAATACATGGGCTGGTGATGGAAGGCACATTGTTAAGCTTAAACTCTCGGCTGGGTTCTTAAAACAGCAATCTCATAAATTCTTAATAGCAGCAAAAAAAGGGCGAGAACCAGTTATTTTATTTGGCGACCCTGATGATCAAAGTTACATAGAAATAAAATAATAGCATAACCATTCATTGCCGCGGACCACAAGGGGCTGCGCTCCCTTGTTCCCTCCCTGCGGTCGTTGGCCCCCTGAACTCAACCGTTACACATAACCACGAGTAACCTAAACAAACCTCAAAATCAACAGTTCGTGCCAAAATATAAAATCTTATTGGTGTTAATATTACTCGTACTAATAGTAAATTTTAGTGTCTCAAAATGTAATATAATTGCATTTTAATAAAGACCAATTTTAAAATCCCCAAAAACCTTTCAAACAAAAGGTTTTTGGGTTCAAATACTTTAGCACACTTCAAGTACGTTAAACACTTTTTGTACTCCGCATTCGCCTCTCCACATTCCAAGGTCAAGCCACCTTCCCCACAGGTGCCAGGTAAATTGTGAATTCATCATCACCGTCGACTCTTAACAGATTATCCATAAGCTTCTGATCGTAAGCTGCAATTGCACAAGTTCCGGCCCCGATTGCTTCTGCCGCCAGATACAGGTTTTGGCAGACATGTCCGGCATCTATGGCAATAACCTTATGTGCGGCAAGGTCGTAGCGCCATTCCATGCGATACGGAATGGCTGTCCAGACAAAAACAATCGGCGCCCTTCCAATAAAAGACTGATTAAGGGTTGCAGCAGACACTTCTTTGGCAAGGTTTTCACCTGTAAATTCAAACAGCAGCTGATGTTCTATAGGAAGATAACGGTATACTCCCGGATCAAGACCTTCAACCTTGCTTATCAGGAGATATGTTTCAAGGGCATGTCTGCACCCTGCCGACGGAACAACGCGAAAAGCTGTTGCGGGGTTCAACACCTGCTTAACCCCCTGGGTCGCCCACAATAAAAATGAAAGCTCCTCCAGGGTCAGACTTTCACCAGAAAAACTTCTGCGACTTTCCCTGTTTTTTATGGCAAAAGCCAGATCAAGTTTAATCCGATTTTCCCAATCTTCATCTCTCACCAAATCAATATGTTTTTTTTCAGGATCATGAGGTTTTTCAATCGGTGGCGGTTTTACCCCCAGACTTTGATCGGTGTGAGAAAAATCAATCTCCATGCGAATCAAATCTTTTAGAAAGTTTCGATATTTTTTAATCTTTGAATCAGCCATAATAACGTTACCCTCCGCTAAATTCTCTTAAAACTATTTTTGATTATAAATAGTTAATATATAACAAAACCTAAATAGTCAACCGACATAACAAAATTATGTCATCCGTATTTCTAGATCCGGGTTTCAAATTCGACAAGCCACTTGACTAATCTTAAGAATTATTTGAATATATAAAAATTAAATAAATCTCCATAAAATAGGTTAGACGAAATGAATCTAAACGATTTCAATCTGTCAGAATACGGGCTAAAATCTTGCGTACCCTCCCCTGTCAGCCGAATGATGGCTGATGTTGCTGCTGCTTTCAGAGTGGATAAAGATATTAATCTGGGTGTGGGATATGTTAATGAAGCCACCATCCCGCGAAAATTGATACTTGAGGCATTTCAGGCCATCATTGATAATCCTAAGAAATATAAACTTGCCTTAAATTACGGCGGCCCACACGGCTCATCCAATCTGATCACAGCGCTTAAAAATTATTATATAAACAACCGAATCGGCGGACTGTTAGAAGAAAACTTGAATAACAATGAGATCATTATCGGCCCAAACGGAGCCACCAGCCTGCTTGAAGGTATTGCAAGAGTTTTAAACCCCGGAATTGTAATAACACCTGACCCCATGTACTATATCTACTGCGATTATCTGGAACGACAGGGATTTGAAATCATAACAGTGACTGAAGACCATCACGGCATCAGAACAGACCTGCTCGAAAAAAAGCTTGGGACCCTTGAAAACAGGCTTGAAGATCTGAGCTTCTTTTATATCGTCACAGTTAATAACCCCACCTGCAGCCTACTTTCAAACAACCGGCGCAAAAAAATTATCCGTATCGTTAACAATGTTTCGGAAAAGCTGGGAAGAAAGATCCCACTGATCTTTGACAAAGCATACGAAGACCTCATCCATAACCCTTCTGCGGAACAGCCCGTATCCGGACTTCTTTATGATGAAAATAAGCTAGTATATGAAATTGGGACCATTTCCAAGATCCTCTCTCCTGCACTTCGTATCGGATACATGATCGGACCGGACAACACCTTTTTAAAGTCCATGGTTCAAAAAACAAGTGACGTTGGTTTCAGTGCACCGCTCATTACCCAGGAGATCGCAAGCTATCTGCTGGAACATCATATCGACAAACAACTTGGCCATGTAAATAAAGGGTACCGTCTTAAGGCTGAAAAAACCGGGGCATGGATAAAAGAACACCTGGGAGAACATCTGGAAGATATTACCGGTGGTGAAGCTGGATTCTATTTTTATCTCACTTACAAGAAAATCAAAACAACCGAAGGCTCTCCCTTTTTCAACTTTTTATCCCGCACAACCGGAAACATAGACATCGACGGCCCGGGTGACAACCTGCATCCAAAAGTCATCTATCTACCGGGTCAATTCTGTATTCACCCAAAGGGAGACCTGGTTGAAAAAGGAACCCGCCAGCTTCGACTGTCCTATGGCTTTGAAGAACTGAATAAAATCGAACAGGCTATCACCTTAATGAAACAGGCTGTGGAATATGCTTCAAATGTTTAATTTCAAGAATCTTTTAATTTTCACTTTAACCCTGGAAACCTCGCCCCCTTGAATCCTTTTCAATAGAGCCAAACCGATTAATTCAGCTCTACTTTAAATACGTTCTCACAAAATTTGACAATTGGATAAACACCATGCCCGAACTGCCTGAAATAGAAGTAACCCGTCGTGGGATATCACCTTACATTGAGGAAAATACAGTTTCCCGGGTCAAAATTTACAGCCAAAAACTTCGCCTTCCGATTTCAAGTGAAATAATTGCCAATCTTAAGGGACAAAAAATCAACAGCATCACCAGAATCAGCAGATATCTACTTTTCAATACAAATGCCGGAACCCTGATCATGCATCTGGGCATGACCGGATACCTGCGTATTCTATCCGAGCCTTCAAAAGCAGAGAAACATGATCAACTTGACATTATATTCAAAGACAAAATTGTTCTCCGGTTTAATGATGTCCGTAAATTCGGACTAATCACCTGGACAGACACTGACCCCCTTAAACATAAGCTTTTAATAAATATCGGCTTGGATCCATTAACAGACAAATTTAATGGGAAATATTTATTTCAAATAAGCAGGAACAGAAAGATATCCATTAAACAGTTTATCATGAACAATAAAAATATGGCCGGAGTTGGAAACATTTACGCAAACGAATCTTTATTTACATGTGGGATACACCCTTTAACCCCGGCAGGAAAACTTTCTAAAAAAAGCTGCGAAAAACTTGTGGCAACCAGCAAGAAAGTAATTTCAAAAGCAATTAGAACTGGAATTAAGAAAACGGATTTTTATCCAGACAGGGAATGGTCAGGCTATTTTCCTCAGGAATTAAAGGTCTATCAACAAGAAGGGAAAAAATGCGGGGTCTGCGGCCATACAATTATACGGATTGCAATCAATCAACGCGCAACCTTCTATTGTAATAAATGTCAAAAAAAACCGGGAAAATAAGTAAGACAACTCTGTCACCAAAATTTCAGCTTTAAATAAAACAGGGCATCAACCCCTATTTTTTCGTATCACACGTGCTGCAGGTGTCGTTTACTTAAATCTTTATTGACACAAAAATATATTCTACCTATATTTAATTGTCCAATCTAAAGAATCTCTCGGAATAATTTAAACACGTTTTCAATAAATAAAAAGACAGCTTTAATTAAAGTAAAAATTTTTTATTTAACAGCCCCTTTAATGAACAGTACAGGAGGTTAAAACATGAACAGAACAAGCGGTGTTTTTATTGTCATTTTACTCACTACCTGTTTTCTAGGATCTTCACAGACATCAGCAGAATTATCAACCCCGGCAAAAGGCCGGGAACAGTTAGTAACAGCATTGGACGCTGCCTGGGTACGCATACTGGACAATGGTAAATACAGGCAAATCCTTAATGCACACAACGCTGCTGAAGTGATGGTAAACATTGTTGACTGTTTGCCCTCTCCTTCAATGATTCCTTTCCCGGAAAAACCAGAAGGTTTGTTCAAACAGATCCTGGATAGCAAAAAAATAAAAGTGGGCACCATGCTCACCCTCCCCCCCGGACCAGAAACAACATCAAACTTCTTCGCCCCAATAAGCACGGATATGTTAGAAGCAGTATTAACAGAAATTGCCCAACACTACAAAATTGAACCCATAACTGTTTTAAAGATCAACCTCCCACCGCCATTTAACGCAACCACAGCATTAAACAAAGGAGAGATCGACATCATTGACCAATTAAACGCTCTCGGTGGCAAATCAGAAAATCTACGAAGAAGGACATCCCGTAGATTCTCCTGCACCCTCAGTGGAAGCAGGCAAGTCCTTTATGTTAAAAATGATGCCCTCTATAAAAACTTTGAAGATCTGCTAAATGATCCGGACATAAAAATATGCGCAGGGCCTCTGTCTGCACAGCTGACAAGAGCCTACTTTAAAGGTCCAGAACAGTCTGTTACAACCAAGTATGTGTTTGATATCTCCTCGTGCCTTTCCAAGGTGATAACCGGAAAAGCCGATGCAATGATGAGTCCTTTTCCGGACAAGAAATTCTTCCCGGATTTAATTGATACAAACGGTGATCGCAAACCGGAGACAGACCCGAAACCTCTTATCAGAGCAATTGATACTAACCTGGTTGCAGGAACCCCCTACTGGGTTGCCTTTGATGAAGAATGTGCTTGTGACAAAGCTAAGTAAAACAACTTAAGCAGGATGGCTTTTCAGTCAAGAGCAGGCTTGCAGGTACAATTAAAAATTGTATATCCGTAATCTATTTAATTATTTTATCATAATACCAAAGTACATAACCACCATATCAGTTGAACCGGTATTTTTCAGCTCATGGATTTCGTTAGGTTCAACAACTACACATGTACCTGCTTGCAAACTAACAATCTTCTCATCTACTATTATATTACCCTGCCCATTCTCAATAAAGAAAACTTCCGTCATATCCGAATGGCTGTGAGCATCAGCTGTTTCTCCTGGAGGAAAGGTCGCTTGAGAAAAATTGGTTACATGAGAAATCTCACCATTTGAAACCAGCACACCTTTCTTTATCTTCGGGTTATGGGAAACTTTGAGTTGCGGTACATTGTCTATTGAAGATACTTTCAAAACTAGGTCCTTTCAGCTGACAAAACATTTGATATCCATTCAAAGGGTCTCTTACTAAAAATCATGTGTCAACCTGAAATTTATTTAAGCATAAAAAAAGAGACGGGTAATTAATCCGCCTCTTTTTAAATCTGTCTTTATTTATCTTTAAGCACTACTCCGCAAGCTTCTTCAAATGCTCATAGCGTTCATTGTACTCTTCTTCAATTACTGCGCGCAGTTTCTTTGATTCTTCAGGAAAGGACTTTTCAAGGGTCGCGTAACGAACTTCACCGGACAGGAATTCCTGAAGGTGTCCGTCTGGTGCTTTACAGTCCAGGCTCAGTGCGTTCTTTCCTTCAGCCTTGAGTACCGGATTATACCGGTACAACGGCCAGTAACCGCATTCAACAGCAATCTTTGATTCTTCCTGCGCTTTACCCATACCCTTTTTAATACCATGGTTAATACAGGGAGCATACGCAATAATCAGAGAAGGTCCGTCATAACTTTCCGCCTCGAGCATGGCTTTCATCATCTGCTGTTTATTCGCTCCCATGGACACGCTGGCCACATAAACATATCCATAGGTCATAGCCATAGCGCCCAGATCTTTTTTCCCGGTTTTCTTACCGGAAGCCGCGTACTTGGCCACAGAACCGGAAGGTGTTGCTTTTGATGCCTGTCCACCAGTATTAGAATATACCTCTGTGTCATAAACAATAATATTAATATCTTCACCCGTTGCAAGAACATGATCCACACCGCCAAAACCGATATCATAAGCCGCGCCATCTCCCAGGAATACCCAGAAGGATTTCTTGGTAAACAGTTTTGACATGGTATTTATTTCACTTAACAGCTTATTGTCTTTATGAACCGGAAGAATTGCTTTTAACTGGTCTCCAAATTTTCTTGAGCCGTCCGCATCCTTCATATTGTCCAGCCAGCCCTGCAGAGCATCCTTAACTTCCTGGGCAATATCTGTTGAAAGCGCTTCTGTTACAAGCTCACCCAGTTTTTTACGCTGATGCACAAGACCCAGCATCATCCCATAAGTAAATTCCGCTGAATCTTCAAACAGCGAGCTTGCCCAGGTCGGACCATGACCATCTTCGTTTACACAGTAGGGAATCGCAGGAGGAGAACCGCCCCAAATTGAAGAACAACCTGTTGCATTTCCAATGATCATTCTCTCGCCAAAGAGCTGGGTCAAGACCTTGGTATAAGGTGTCTCACCACAACCGGAACATGCGCCGGAGAACTCGAGTAGCGGCTGATAAAACTGGCTGCCCTTAACCGTAGTCCGTTTGGTCAGATTTCCGCGTACTGGAAGCTGTACCACAAATTCATGGTTCGGCACTTCAGCATCAATCTGAGTCTCAAGTGGTTTCATCACCAGTGCTTTTTCTTTAGCCGGACAAATATCCGCGCAGTTACCACAGCCCATACAGTCCAGAGAGCTGACCTGCATACGGAACTGAAGGCCGTCAAACTCTTTACCGGTTGCTTTTATTGCTTTAAAACCTTCCGGTGCCTTGGCCATCTCTTCCTCGGTTAACAGCACCGGACGAATAACAGCATGGGGACAGACCATGGCACACTGATTACACTGAATACAATTATCTGCAATCCATTCCGGCACAGCAATTGCCACTCCGCGTTTTTCATACTGAGATCCGGCAACCGGGAAAATTCCATCCGGGCTGAACGCGCTCACCGGAAGCTTATCCCCCTGAACAGCAGCCATGGGTTTTAGAATGTTTTTAACAAAATCAGGTTCATCTTTTCCATTATCATCAGCATCAATAGCATCTGCCCAGGATTCCGGATAGTTTATTTCCTCAAGACAATCCAGTGCAGCATCAACCGCGCCATGGTTCATGGAAACGATCTTATCACCCTTTTTGGAGAACATGCGGGTAATCGAATCTTTCAGGTATTTAATCGCGTCTTCAACAGGAATAACATTTGCCAGTTTAAAGAATACCGTCTGCATGAGCATATTGATACGCCCGCCAAGACCAATTGCTGAGGCTGCCTTAACCGCATCAACATTGTAAAATTTGAGTTTTTTCTGTGCAATGGTGCGTCTCATGGCTGCCGGCAGTTTAGTTTCCATATCCGCCAGGCTCCAGTCTGAATTGAGGACAAAAATACCATTGTCTTTGATTCCTTCAAGAAGATCATACATGTCCACATATTTTGATTTATGACAGGCAATATAGTCTGCGGAATCAATCAGGTAAGTTGACTGAATCGGTTTTTTACCAAAGCGCAGATGGCTCATGGTTACACCGCCGGACTTCTTTGAATCATAGGCAAAATAGGCCTGCGCATACATGTCTGTATTGTCACCGATAATCTGAATAGCACTACGGTTGGCACCAACAGTTCCATCCGCACCCAGTCCCCAGAACTTGCACTGTACCGTTCCTTCCGGAGCAACATCAAAACGATCCTCAACCGGAAGCGAAGTGTTTGTCACATCATCATTAATCCCCACGGTAAAGGCCATCTTCGGAGCATCTTTCTCCATGTTATCATAAACCGCCTTAACCATTGCCGGGTTAAACTCCTTGGAACCGAGTCCATATCGACCCGCCAGAATAGTAGGTGTCATTTTCTTCTGTTCAAATGCAGTACAAACATCCATGTAAAGCGGATCACCGATTGCACCCGGCTCTTTTGTGCGATCAAGAACCGTAATAATATTAGCACTCTTAGGAATCGCAGCGAGAATGTGCTCTGCAGAAAAAGGTCTAAACAGACGAACCTTGACCAGCCCTATTTTTTCTCCCTTGTCCACCTTATAATTAACAACTTCTTCAATGGTTTCACAGGAAGATCCCATGGAAACAATAACGCGTTCTGCATCAGGATCACCCACATAATCAAAAAGGCTGTAGTTCCGGCCGGTGAGATCTCCCACTTTTTTCATATTCGCCATCACGATCTCAGGCACTTTTGAATAGTAGGCATTACGAGTCTCATATGCCTGAAAATAGATATCCGGGTTCATTGCGGTTCCGCGAAGCTGAGGACTCTCCGGACTTGCCGCTCTTGCACGAAATTTTGCAATGGCATCCCAGTTTGCGATCTTGGCAATGTCTTCATAATCAATGGCTTCAATTTTCTGGAGCTCATGAGAGGTGCGGAACCCATCGAAAAAATGCATAAAAGGAAGACTTGCATCAAGCGCGCTCAAATGAGCCACCAGACCCATGTCCATAACTTCCTGAACAGAAGCTGAATTCAGCATACACCATCCGGTCTGACGTGCCGCCATAACATCCTGATGGTCGCCAAAGATCGAAAGTGCATGGGATGAGATTGCACGAGCCGTCACATGCATCACCCCGGGAAGAAGTTCCCCGGACATCTTATACATATTCGGGATCATCAACAAAAGCCCCTGTGAAGCAGTAAAGGTAGTAGTCAGTGCACCGGTTACCAGAGAACCGTGCACAGCACCTGCGGCTCCTGCCTCTGACTGAAGCTGACGAACAGTCATGGTTTGTCCAAAAATGTTTTTACGTCCCTTGGCAGCCCATTCATCAGCAACCTCTCCAATTGGAGAAGATGGGGTTATAGGATAAATGGTGGCCACATCACTCATGGCATAGGCAACATGTGCAGCCGCGGTGTTTCCATCTACGGTCATCATTGTCTTGCTCATTTTTTAACTCCTTATAATAATTTTATATATAATTTTTCTAAAATATCCAATTTATAAAGGAAACCGGCACCCTCTTTTGTCGATTTTGAGTACCGGCCTGATTTATTATTTATAAGATTACAATTAGATAAAGTTTGTATGCTAATCTATATATATACCAAATACAAAAAAGAAAAGCAATCCATTTTAAAGATATCAGCCTTTTCAGGCAAAATATGATCTTTAAATTTAAGTTTTTGAATATTTAATATTTAATGCAGAATTCATCTATCCCGCTTAATTAATCGATTATTAATATTCATACTAAACACCGGATCATAAAACTAAAACTTAACTTTTAAATTATAATGAAATTTTAACACCTTAAGACCTTAACTGATTATTCGCTCAACAAAACATAAAGAAACTTGACTTTTTTGTTTATTTTATTTAAATTAAGTAGTTATTATAAAATCATATCAGTAAAAAATAAAACAAGTTCAGCCCTTAATCCAAAAGGAGAAAAAATGGCCTGGAACGACGATGACGACAATGGAAACCCCTGGAAAAAACAGGAGCCTCCAGATATTGAAGCTATCTTAAAAAAGTTTAAAGAACAGTTCAAAAACAGCGGCTATACCGGCGCCATTGTTGCGGGTATTGTTGTAATCGGCCTCTTTGCTTTTTCATGCTTTTTCAGTGTTCAGGCAGATGAAGTCGGTGTGGTACAGAGGTTTGGAAAGTATTCAAGAATTGTTAATCCGGGACTAAACTTCAAGTGGCCTGCGGGCATTGAAAAGGTGACCCTGGTTAAAGAACAGAAGGTATACGAAGAAGAATTCGGAGCAAGAACCATCAACGCCGCTGTACGATCAAAGTATGCGCCAAGCAACCAGTTTTTAAACGAATCACTGATGCTTACCGGAGACTTAAACGGAGCGCTCGTCCCCTGGATCGTTCAGTACCGAATAGGCCATCCGGCGGATTACCTGTTTAAGGTGAAAAATGTAAACAGCACCCTCCGTGATCTTTCAGAAGCTGTAATGAGACAGGTGATTGGCGACAGAACAATAAATGAAGTCATCAGTGAAAGAAGAGAAATCGCCACCACCGCTGAAAAAAATCTTCAGCTGGCATTAAACGACGCAGAGACAGGCATAACTCTGATCAACCTGGAGCTTAAACGGACAACCGTACCTGCTCCTGTCCAGCCCTCTTTTAACGAGGTCAACCAGGCCCAACAGGAAAAAGAAAGAATGATATACGAAGCCCGTGAGGCATATAACAAGATTATCCCTGAAGCCAAAGGCGAGGCGGAAAGAAATATCAAAAATGCCGAAGGATATGCCATGGAACGTATTAACCGGGCAAAAGGAGATGCAAACCGGTTTTTAATGCAGTGGAAAGAGTACAACAAAGCAAGGGATGTCACCCGCAGACGTCTCTACCTTGAGACCATGGGAGAAGTTATCCCGAAGCTGGGCACAAAATATATTATTGATCCGGAACAAAGCGGTCTGCTTCCGCTTCTTAACCTTGGTGGAAATGGAGGCATAAAATGATAAAAAAAATACTGGGCATAGCCGCAATCGCAATCATCTTTTTTCTAATAATTGGAAGACCCTTTTATACGGTTGACGAAACCGAGCAGGTTATAATAACACAGTTTGGACGGCCCATAGGAAATGCAATAATAAAACCCGGGCTTCACTTTAAAGTTCCCTTTATCCAGAAGACAAGCTATTTTGCTAAAAACCTTCTTGAGTGGGACGGTGACCCCGGACAAATCCCAACCAAAGATAAAACCTTTATCTGGGTAGATACTTTTGCGCGCTGGAGAATAATAGACCCGTTAAAGTTTTACAAAGCGGTTAACAATGAACTGGCAGCCCAGAAAAAGCTGGACGACATCCTGAATCCCACCATAAATAACTTTATCGCTTCAAATGACCTGATCGAAGTAGTAAGAAGCACCGACCGTTTATCATCAACAGAGAATAAAGAAAAATCAAGCCGTTCCAAGGATGCCACGGAACTCAAAGCAATAACGCTCGGCCGAGCAGGAATGACCAAGGGAATTCTTAAACAGGCCGCACCCAAACTTGCAGAATTTGGAATCGAAATTGTTGATTTCCGCATTAAACGAATCAACTATGTTGAAGAAGTACGGCAAAAAGTTTATGAGCGTATGATCGCGGAAAGAAATCAGATATCTGAAAAATTCCGTTCAGAAGGAAAAGGGGAAAGCAAAAAAATCCAGGGAGAGCAGCAGAAAGAACTTAGACGGATACAGTCTGAAGCATACAAGAAAGTAGAAGAAATCAAGGGTAAAGCAGATGCAACAGCAACAAACATATACGCAGAAGCCTTTGGCAAAGACCCTGAATTCTATTCATTTATCAATACCCTTGAAATCTATAAAAAATCTCTGGATGAGAATATAAAAGTAATTCTTAGTACAAACAGTGATTTTTTCAAATATTTAAAGAAGTATAAATAAAAATAAATATGATTTTAATACAATAGAAAAAGAAGGAAGGTAATAAAATGTCACACAAAAAAGCAGGCGGAAGCTCAAGAAACGGTAGAGACAGTAATGCGCAGAGACGCGGAGTCAAACGCTTTGGAGATCAGGTTGTAAAAGCAGGAAACATCCTGATTAGACAGCTTGGAACCAAAATCCATCCCGGCGAAGGCGTGGGCATGGGAAGAGACTATACCATCTTTGCTAAAATTGACGGCATGGTAAAATATGAAAGATACGGAAAAGACAGAAAAAAAGTCAGTGTTGTCCCGGTCCAGCAGTAAAACAAGAACATAGAGCTAATCTCATAAAAGACGACTGTGACCAAAAACAGTACCCGAAAAAATATCGTCAGCAAAGCCAAAAGAGTTGTCATAAAACTCGGCAGCTATGTACTTACAACACCTTCCTTCAAACTTGACAGGAAGGTGTTTTCAGATGTAGTCCAGTCAATCGCAGCGGCACGTGAAAAGAACATAGAAACCGTGCTTGTGTCATCGGGCGCTATTGCATCTGCAATGGGCACTTTGGGTCTGAGCGAACGACCCAAGCTCATCTCACAAGAACAGGCTGCTGCTGCCATCGGCCAAATTAGTCTAATGGGTTTGTATAACCGGTTGCTGGGAAAATTTAATATCAATGCCGCTCAGATACTTCTGACCCATAGCGACTTACGCAACAGACAGAGATTCTTAAACGCCCGTCATACCCTGAACAGCGTTCTTGAATACGGTGCAATTCCCATAATAAACGAAAACGATACAACCGTTGTGGAAGAAATAAGGTTTGGCGATAATGATTATCTATCGTCTCTGGTAACAAACCTGGTTCAGGCGGACCTGCTGATAATTCTCACGGATATTGATGGTTTTTATAACAAAGACCCCAGAAAATTTAATGACGCAAAATTTATTTCGCTGGTTGAAAACGTTGATTCATCGATTGAAAAGCTGGCTCTTGGCACAAAAAGTAAAATAGCCCGAGGCGGAATGGCCACAAAAATAAAGGCTGCCAAGACTGCGGCTCATTTTGGCGTACCCACAATAATTGCCAACGGCAAAACAAAGGGAAACCTTTCAAAGATATTACAGGGTGAAGAAATCGGCACACTTATCCTGCCGAAACAAAATAAACTTACTAGCAGAAAACACTGGATCGCTTTCACCTTAAAGCCGCAGGGCAAAATAACCGTTGATAACGGCGCAAAAACAGCAATGGTTGAAAAAGGAAGAAGCCTTCTTCCTTCCGGAATAACAAGCGTTTATGGGGACTTCGATTCCGGAGAACCGGTCAGCTGCTGCGATGAAAAAGGGGTAGAATTTGCAAGAGGCTTAAGCGCTTATTCAGCAGAAGATATCGGAAAAATAAAAGGCGAGAACACTTCAGAGATAAAAAAGATACTGGGCCATGACAGTCACCCGGAGATCATCAACAGAGATGATATGGTAATTTTGAAAGGGCAGTAAAATGAACATTGCTGAACAGATCACAAGTATTGCTAAGCATGCGAAAAAAGCGTCCCGAGATGTGGCGGCTTTGAATACCCAGCAAAAAAACAGGATCCTTTCCGATATCAGAGATCTACTAATCTCTGAAAAAGACCTGCTCCAGAAAGAAAACAGGAAAGATATTGAAAAAGCCGAAGAACAGGGCCTTTCAAAGGCCATGATCGACCGTCTAACGTTAAGCGACAAGATCATTGATGGGATGGCAGAAGGCCTTAATGAGGTTATAAACCTGCCGGATCCGGTGGGTGAAGTAGAAAAAATGTGGAAACGCCCAAACGGACTTCAGGTTGGAAAGGTAAGAATACCACTTGGAGTTATCGGAATGATCTATGAATCAAGGCCCAATGTAACCATAGATGCAGCAGGGCTGTGTCTTAAATCAGGCAATGCAATCATTTTAAGGGGTGGGAAAGAAGCACTTAATTCCAACCTTGCACTTGCTGATATCATCCAAAAGGCACTTACAAAATCAGGTGTTTCAGAAAACGCTGTACAGGTCATCCCGACAACTGACCGTGAGGCTGTCACTGAGATGCTGAAACTGCAGGAACTGATTGACGTAATTATCCCAAGAGGCGGAGAAAGTCTTATACGTACGGTATATGAAAATTCACGCATACCAGTAATTGCACATTACAAAGGTGTCTGCCATGTATTCATTGACCAATCGGCTGATCCTTTAATGGCTGAACAAATTACCATAAACTCAAAAACTCACCGTCCCGGCGTGTGCAATGCCCTTGAAACCCTTCTGGTGCACAGTGCTTTTGCAGAAACACATCTTTTAAATCTTATCAAGGCTTTAAAAGAAAAAGGGGTTATCATAAAAGGCTGTAAAAAAACTGCTGCAATAGCAGGAGATATTGAAAAAGCAACAGAAGAGGACTGGCACACAGAATATCTTGACCTTCGCCTTTCCATACGTATAGTTGAGAATATGGAAGAAGCAATGGACCATATAGAATGTTACGGTTCAAAACATACTGAAACAATTGTGACCTCAGATTATGCCAACGGAAGAAAATTCCTCTCAGCCGTTGATTCCTCTGTTGTCCTGATTAATGCCTCTACCCGGTTTAATGACGGCGGGCAGCTTGGCCTCGGAGCAGAAATAGGAATAAGCACCTCAAAGCTCCATTCATTCGGCCCGATGGGTCTTGAAGAACTCACAACAAAGAAATTTATCGTTTTTGGCGAAGGACAGATAAGAGAATAAAAGTGGAAAAGAACTCTGAAAAAAACTTAAAACTGGGTCTTTTCGGAGGAACCTTTGATCCTGTACATTACGGACATATAAACGCAGCTAAGGAAATCCACAATAGATTTAATCTATTTAAAACCATTTTTATCCCAGCACATATTCCGCCTCACAAGAAAATACCGACTACTGAATCTGCTCACCGTCTGGAAATGGTAAAACTGGCTGTTTTAGGGCTTGACGTTTTTGAAGTCTCAGATACTGAAATTATACGTGACGGGAACTCATACTCATTTCAGACAATTGAGTATTTCAAGAAACTCTATAAAAACAAAATAGAACCCTTTTTTATTTTAGGGATAGATATCTTTCTAGAAATCAGCACCTGGAAAAATTATCCTTATTTTTTTTCAGAAAGCAATTTTATAGTAATGAACCGCCCCGGATACACGAGCATAAAACCGGAAGATATTCTTCCGTCTGATATTGCATCAGAATTTGACTATAATCATGAGAAAAACTCATTCAAACATAAATCAGGATATTACATACACTATGTTAATGTTACACCTTACGATATTTCCTCCACAGATATTCGTGCAAAAATAAAAAAAAAACAGGAAACAACAAGCCTAATATCTGATAAAATTTTAGAATATATTAAAATAAATCATCTTTACACTTAAGGTAATAAAATACCACATTAACAACAGGGAGGTTTATCCTTTGGATTCACTTGAAAAAGCACTTTATTGTGCGGAAACAGCAAACGACAACAAGGCTCTAGATCTTGTTATACTGGAGCTAAAAAACGAAACAGCACTTGCGGACTATTTTATAATCTGCAATGGAACTTCAGACAGACACGTAAAAGCAATGGCAGAAAACATAGAAAATAAACTTAAAGAAAAAGGCATCAAAGCCTTGGGTAAAGAGGGAGTACAGGAATCAAAATGGATTTTACTTGATTATGATGACGTCATAATTCATGTTTTCCAAAAAGAGGAAAGAGACTTTTATGATCTTGAACGCCTGTGGGATGAATGCCCAAGAATTCCCTGCAATTAATACACATGGCAGCATATTACAAACAAGACGGCTATGAATCTAAAATGCTTTTTATATCCCTTGTCTGACTTTTTCTTTCCGCCGCAATGTCTGCTGTGTAATACATCTTTTACTCCTGAAAACAGTAGATATTTCTGCAATAAATGTTATGATGATTTTTCTTTTATCAAAAGTCCTATCTGCAAAAAATGCGGTCTTCCGTTTCAAACTCAGGAAGGAGAAGATCATCTTTGCGGACAGTGCATAACAGTCAGACATTTTTTTAACAAAGCACGTTCAGTAGGCAAATACAACGGAGCACTAAGAAAAGCATTGCATGGCTTTAAGTACAATGAAAAATCACTTCTTTCAAAACCATTAGCTCAAATGCTGGCAGCTTACGGCGGAAACTTACTGAACCAGCAAGAGTATGATGCCATCGTTCCGGTACCGCTGCACTCCAAAAGGCTTCGCCGGAGAGGGTATAACCAGGCATTGATACTGGCAAAAACAGCAGGAAAAACATGGGGTATAAAAGTAGACAAAAAGTCCCTTGAAAAAATAAAATGGGCAACACCGCAAACCGTTCTTTCTAAAAATGCGCGGCAAAAAAAAATAAGGGGGTCTTTTAACTGCAGCCCAGAAAGAGTAAGAAACAAAAACCTGCTAATAATTGATGACGTATATACCAGCGGATCAACCGTTAATGAATGCGCAAGAATTTTAAAAAAGAATGGCGCATTAAAAGTTGACGTACTAACCCTTGCAAGAACAATATAGGAGATAAATATTGAGTTCTGTTGACAGCTTATTGGATTTGGTTAGAGAAGACATGGACAGTGTCGAAAAAATGCTCATCTCCTCAGCCTCAAGCGAAGTAGACATCCTGGAGGAGATTTGTCATCATATTTTGAACAGTGGAGGTAAAAGGCTAAGACCTCTAATGCTGCTGCTTACAGCAAAGTCCTGCGGTTATACCGGGAATAAACATATCAGTCTAGCATGTGTGATTGAATATATCCATACCGCAACCCTGCTTCATGACGATGTAATAGACCAGGCAGAGGTCAGAAGAGGGAATTCATCCGCAAACAAATTATGGGGCAACCAGTCAACAATCCTTGCCGGAGATTTTTTCTTTTCAAAGGCTTTTTCAATTGCTATTGAGACAGGCGACCAGAAAGCCCTTAAACTAATTGCAACTACTGCAAAACTCATTGCAGAAGGTGAAATATTTCAGGTCTCCAAAACAGACGACCTCCTGATATCTGAAGAGGATTATCTTTATATCGTAAAAAACAAAACCGCCATCCTGCTTGCCGCCGCAGCCAGAATCGGCGGCATACTTGAAAAAGTACCTGAAAAAACTGAAAAAGCTCTTGAAGACTATGGCCTGAACATAGGCATTGCTTTCCAGATCATGGATGACGTTATGGACTATTACTCAAATGAAAATGATTTCGGAAAAACAATCGGCAAGGATTTTCAAGAAGGAAGCATAACCTTGCCATTTATTGCGGCACTTAAAAAAAGCTCGCCAGAAGACAAATCAAAGTTAATCAAAACTATGCAGAACAAAAACAGGGACAGTCAGGAGCTTAACAATGTAATCAATATTATCAACAAATATCAGGGCAATTCCTATGCTATAAACATTGCCAAAAATTATACAAAAAAAGCAATTAACGCACTGGAAAATATAGCTGATCAGGAATCAAGGAAACCCCTTATTGAACTTGCAGAATTTATAATGGAGAGAAAATCCTGACCGCCGGGTATTATCAGTACCCTCTTTTTCTAGTCACCACCAGATCATGCTTTAGATAATATGTATATCCTGGAAACTCTATAGGTGTTTCCCAGTATAGTTCTATCACCGAACCATTTTTATTAGTGGTTATTTCAATATCCTCCTCATATAGGTCGACATTACACAGCTCTGCTTTATCGACAAGTATTTCCTTATATTTATCAACCGAAGGAGTCTTCTTGGTAGCAAGTATCTTTATCAGCTCAGACGTTTCTTTTTTCATAGACTCATAGTTCCACTGGGCTTTTCCCCACATAAAAGCAAAATAACATATAACACAGATAATCAGCAGATAAATAGTACATCCAACCTTTGAACTGTCTTTACTTGTAATCCCCATAATTAAAACTCCTTCTGTTTAAAAAAATTTTTTACTGTCTAAGAGAAAAGTAACAGGCCCGTCAATTACCAGTGATACCTCCATAGTTTCCTGAAAAACACCTGTTGAGACTTTAATATTCAGCTTTTCCATTTCCATGTTAAAATCATTATAAAGTTTTTGTGCCTTAATCGGATCTGCAGCATCTGTAAATGACGGCCTTCTTCCCTTGCGACAATCTCCCAAAAGAGTAAACTGCGACACAACCAAAATTTCACCGCTCACATCTGAAAGCGCGAGGTTCATCTTTCCATTATCATCCTCAAAAGCACGGAGACCCGAAATTTTATTGACCATATATTCAAGATCACGTGCCTGGTCCCCTTTTTCCACTCCCAAAAAGACCACCAGACCAGGGTTTATTCTTCCGACCTCTTCTCCTGAAACTTTAACAGAAGCTTTTTTAACCCTTTGGATAACTGCACGCATTATGTTATTCTTTTTAGTATTGACATGACATTAGAATCATATTTTATTTAGTTTTTCACACAAGTAAAGAAAAATGTTTAATAAATATTTATCATACTTTATTATACTACTGCTTCTATCTCTTTTTTCTATCTTTTCAGGCTGTGATTTCAGCTCAAATATAACAATTATCTACTCAAATGACATCCTGGCTGAACTTGAAAACTGCGGATGTGATGACAATCAGCTTGGCAGCCTGTCCAGAAAAGCAGCAGTTATTGATACTCTTAAAAAAACAAGCGAAAAAATCCTGAACCTTGATGCAGGAAACCTTTTCTTCAGTAAAGAACCTTTAAATAAAATTGAGAAAAATGAATTTCTGTTAAAATCACAATATCTCCTGAAAGCATACAACAAAATAGGACTTGATGTCTTAAATATAGGAGAAAAAGACCTTATTTTTGGTATAGACACCATTACTGAACTTGAGAAAAAATCATCTTTTGATTTTATATCTGCGAACATATTAAATAAAAACAGAAAAATACCTGTTTTTGAACCATATGTCATAAAAGAAATTAATGGAAAAAAAATCGGGATAATAGGTCTGTGCAGACAGTTCTCTTTTCTTCCCCCTGAAATATCAATTGAAGACCCTTTTAAAACCGCTGAAAAATGGGTGGGATTAATAACTGACAAATGCGATTACATAATACTGCTTTCAGCGTTGGGCCTGAAAAATGATAAAAAACTGGCAAACCAGATTAAAGGAATATCTCTTATTATTTCAGCAAAATCTGAAAATTCAATTGAAGAACCCGTGCTTGTAAAAAAAACATGGCTAACACAGACATACAAAAGAGGCCAGTACCTTGGAAAGCTTAAAGTAACTTTAAAAAAAAATTCTGGATTTAAAATTAAAAACAGTCTGATACCGCTGGACAACAGCGTAGGTGAAAACCAGGAAATAAATAATATTGTAAAAAATTATAAAACAGCCCTGATATCAATAAATAAACAGAAATTCTTCAATGCCGAGATAACTTCAAAAGATGGTAAATCACCTGACAGCCTTTATTATCTTGGTGCTGAAAAATGTAAAGAATGTCATCTCCCGCAATATGAAAACTGGCAGCAGACCTTCCATGCTGATGCTTATGCAACACTTCAGAAAGAAGAAAATAATTATTCTGTGGAATGCCTGCCCTGCCATACAACCGGATACGGTGAACCCGGCGGTTTTGATGTTTCTCAGGGAACAGAATCCCGCTTTTTAAACGTACAGTGTGAGTCGTGTCATGGGCCGGGTAGTAATCATTCTGAAAAAAATGGTGTACTCAGAAACACTGGTGAAAAAGGATGCGTCATATGTCATGACAATAAAAACAGCCCAGAATTTAATTACAATGAATATCTTCCCATGGTAAAATGCCCAACAAATATGTGATGAATAATTAATATATTAAAAGGACAACAAAATGAGCAGTAAAACCATACCTTGTGCAGTAATAGGAGCAGCCGGAAGAATGGGTCAGCGTATCTGTCAGATGATTCTTGACTCTGAAAATCTGGATCTGGCAGGCATGACCGAGCCAAAAAATAGTCCTTATATTGGAAAAACCCTAAAAGATGCTCTGGGAATACAGTGCAACTATGCAACCTTTGCTGAATCACTTGATAGAATAACTGCCGACTTTAATATAATCATAGACTTCACCTTCCCTGCAACGTCAATGGAAACAGTAAGGTTTGCAAGTAAAAGCGGAAAAGGTGCGGTTATAGGAACCACAGGATTCTCAGAAGAAGAAAAAACGGAAATTAAGGAACTGAGCAAATCTTTCCCCTGCGTATGCGCGCCCAACATGAGCATGGGAGTGAATACTCTGTTCAAGATTGCAAATGATGTGGCAAAAATCCTGACCCAGGGTTTTGACGTTGAAATAATCGAAGCTCATCATAAGTTCAAAAAAGATGCGCCCAGCGGAACAGCCATGAGACTGGCTGAAATTCTTGCGGATGCGTACAACCGTGATCTTGAAAAAACATGTGTTTATGAGAGAAAAGGTTTTATCGGAGAACGAACAAAAGAAGAAATCGGCATCCAGACCATACGTGCAGGAGATATCGTGGGCGAACATACAGTTATGTTCGGCGGCATTGGAGAAAGGCTTGAGCTGGTTCATAAAGCCCAGAACCGTGACTGTTTTGTCTCCGGTGCGCTTTTTGCTGCTGAGTGGCTCGCTGACAAACCGAATGGATATTATGATATGCAGGACGTACTCGGGTTAAAATAATATGTCCATAAAACACACGGCCTTTATCGGGATAGGCTCAAACAGGGGTAAGCGAAAAGAAAACTGCGAAACTGCTGTCAAAATTATCTCGTCACTTAAAGATACAGAGGTCATAAAAAAATCGTCCCTGTATGAAACAGAAGCATGGGGAGAAGAAGGTCAGAACTACTTTATAAACTGTGTTGCGAAAATAAAAACAGACAAAAATGTATTCGACTTTTTTTCTTTTCTGCAGCAGACTGAAAATAAAATTGGCAAAGAAAAAAAAAGTTTTTGGGGCCCCAGAAAAATTGATATTGATCTTCTTTTTTTCGGGCAGGAAATCATCAATGAACCAGATCTAAAAGTACCTCATCCATTTCTGCATTTGCGCCGTTTTGTTATTGAACCACTCTCAGAGATTGCCCCGGACTTTATTCACCCAACAATAAATATGCCAATAAAGGTATTGCTGAAAAATCTCACGGACAACAAAAAGGTATCAAAGATATGCTGTTAAGAATTATCCTTATTTCGGTCTTTTTTTATCTGCTTTTAAGATTTTTCAAACTGTTATTCTTAAAGCCTCCTGTAAATAAAAGGCCCCCGCAGGAAAAAACTTTAGGGCAGGTAAACGAAATGGTACAGGATCCGGTATGTAAGGTTTATATACCTAAAAACAACTCTTTATCCATACAAAAATCTGGGTCAACATACTATTTCTGCAGCAAAAAATGTATGGATAAGTTTAAACCATAAAATTTATTATTCTTTCATCAAAAAACAATACGTAAATCCTTATTTTACCCTTCACGATGCAAAGCGCACAAACAATAACCTTATAAAAAATATGTAACAGATGTTCAGATCCAATCAATTAAGGTAATACACAATATTTTATATCAAAAACATGTTTAAATATTTTGACATTCTTGATATATAAATATATCACTAGATAGAGACATGCGTTTAGAAAACAGGGTCTCTATAAAATGCTCCGGTCAAATACAAATTATACAACCCTATAATTGGTATTATTTTGGAACAAAAAAATCACAGCATACCCGGCAAAAAAAAGAAAGATCAAAGACTGTTCCTACCAAAAGAAAATTCCAGTCATGATCCTCTGGAAATATATCTCAAGGAAATAAGAAAAACACAGCTTTTAAGTCATGAAGAAGAAACACACTGGGCCACCATCGTATGGAATGAAAAAAACAACAAAATAAGGCTTTTAAAAAAAGCTGTGGTCATCTTAAGATCTCTTGAACACCACAAACCTTTAAACCAGCTTTTGGTTCTAAACAAAAAATCCATATACGGATACATTAATCTTAAAAACTCGATCCTCCTTCATAAAAAACTCGCCAAAGCAAAAAAACAGTTCTCAAAAGCCGCCTCTCCAAAAGAAAAAAACAGATTTGCCAAAGATAAAATCAAACTTGAATCAGCCCTTTCAAACATTCTTTTAAAAATAGACGTAAATGAGCTGAATGAATGGCAGCACACGATAGAACAGAACCATGAACTTCCGGATAAGAAAACAATTCAGCTTCAAAAAATATGGGGAGAAATAAAACAGCTTGAACCTAAATTAAAAGAAGCAAGGCAGAAACTCATACAGAGCAATCTGCGTCTGGTTGTAAGCATCTGCTCCTACTACAGAAACAATTCGCTGCCCTTTAGAGACCTCATTCAGGAAGGCAATATCGGCCTTATAAAAGCTGTTGAAAAGTTTGACTATAGAAAGGGCTTCAGGCTGAGCACATATGCATCATGGTGGATAAAAGAAGCAATAAACAGATCCATCGAAGAAAAAAGCCGGGTTATCAGAATTCCGGTATATGTTAATGAGAAATTCTACAAAATTAAGAAAGCAACCAAAGAAGTCCTTCAGCAGCAGGGAGAAAAGCTTTCAATAACAGAAATTGCCTGCAAACTGGACATCACTCCGCAGGAAGCTGTTAAGATCATCAATGCTTTTAAAGAGCCTCTTTCACTTGAAACCTCTGTAGCTAATGAATCGGATCCTCTAGAAAACTTTCTGTCAGACAACAAGCCCTCCCCGATTGAAAACATGTGCAAAAAAACAATTAAAAAAAATGCTTCCAAGCTTATTGAAACCCTTTCGCCCAGAGAGGCATACATTTTAAAACTACGTTTTGGACTCGGAGATGAAGGTGAAAAAACCCTTGAAGAGGTCGGTAAAATATTTAAGGTATCAAGGGAAAGAATAAGACAGCTGGAAAACAAGGCATTAAGAAAACTACGTAAAAACAAGGATTTAAAAACACTTTTTTCTCTTTTAGCTGTTGATTAACACCAAGCATAACAAACACGAATAAGCATGCCGGCTTTACCTGCCAAAGCCCTCCCTAAAAACATAGCCGGACAAGAACCTTTTAAAAGACGATTAAACTTTTTTTGAGGACCTTATTTTAAGAACAATAAATACCACTATGGAACTAAAAACAAAAAGAAACGCAATGACCTGGGTAACGGGAAACTGCCCAAAAATAATTGCACCCCTGATGTCTCCCCGGTAAAACTCTATTATAGACCTTAAACCGGAGTACATAAAAACCCAGATCATGGCAAGCTCTCCGTCAAAGCTTTTCCTTTTTCTAAGAGAATAAATAATAATAAAAGTGAATAATGCGCCAATAGCAGAATAAAGCTGGGTCGGATGAAGCGGGGTATTCAGTACTGCCAGACTCTGCGGATCACTGAATGTTACGGCCCAGGGAAGTTCACACACCCTGCCGAAGCAGCAGCCCGCAAAGAAACAGCCGAGTCTTCCAAAAAAAACACCAATGGCAAGAGCCGGGGCAAAAATATCAAAAGTCTGCCACAGTTTCAAATTGTTCTTTTTTGTAACCCATATGCACACGATCAGGGCAAGGATAAACCCTCCATAAAAAACAAGGCCACCCTCCCAGATTTTGAAAACATCAAGGGGATTTTCTTTATAATAGCTAAAACGTGTTGCAACAAAAAAGAGCCGTGCGCCGACGATTGCACCTACTATTATATAAACCGCGATATCAAGTATTATCTGGGGATCAACATTTAAACGCTTCGCTTCCCTTGCAGCAACAAAAATGCCCGCCATAAAACCGACAGCAATAAGGAAGCCGTAAGTCTTAATGGAAAAAAAACCAAAATCAAGAAGTATAGGATGCAAAGACCTTTTTCCTCTCTTTAGTTAAAAAGCCTGTATGGGACATGAAAAACTGTTAATCATCCATAGGAATAAAACGTTTACACTACACCGGGGGAGTTTCTTCTTCCCTTTTTCTACTTAGAAAAAGCTCATCAAAAATAATAAAAATGATACCAACTGTAATAGCAGAGTCTGCAACATTAAATGCAGGCCAGTGATACACCTCAGCCCAGTGAACATCAATAAAATCAACAACCTTACCAATCAACATACGGTCTATCAGATTTCCGATAGCTCCTCCCAAAATTAGGGAAAGGCTGAAAGCCTGGAGCTTACACCCCCTCTTCAGCTGGGAGACCAGAAAAAAGATGAGAAAAACAGCGATCAGAGAAACGACCAACATGGAGACAAGCCTGTACTCGCTGCCAAAACGCTTAAAAAGTCCGAAAGCAACACCGGAATTTCTAACATGAACTATACTAAAAAAACCGTCTATCACCTCTATCTGTGAATAAAGAGGAACAAGTTTGCATATAAAATATTTTGTAACCTGATCCAGCCCAACAATCAGAGCTGAAATCAGAAACAAAACAAGATATCTAATTTTATTCGGCTGCATCGTAAGATTCCAAAGCTTCTCCGCACCGGCCGCAAACAGACTGATTTGAGCCCTGTGTCACTGTAAAATATTTCCAGCACCTTTCACATTTTTCACCATCTGCCCTTAAAACAGAGACAGAAATATTATCAGCCGATTCTTCAAGAGACACGTCCGCCATAGTTTCATTCAAAGTAAGCTCCACATGTGAAACAATAAAAATATCAGCGAGTCTTTCCTTGTATTCACTTAGGAAATCATAAAGTTTTTGAGGAGCCTCAAGCTTAACAGAAGCTTCCAGCGAATTTCCGATAACCTTGTCAACCCTTGCCTCTTCCAGAATCTTTAAAACAGAATCCCTAACCTTAAGAACCACATCCCACCTGCCTGCGACCTCTTTGTTTTCAAACTCTTTGTTAATTGTCGGAAAAAGCGCAAGGTGCACACTTTCTTCTTTTTCTCCCGGAACAAAGCTCCACACCTCTTCAGCAGTAAAAGAAAGAACCGGTGCCAAAAGCTTAACAATGTCACGCAGGATAATATAGAGGCTTGTCTGAGCTGTTCTTCTTAAAGACTCATCCGGAGATGAACAATAAAGTCTGTCTTTTAGAATATCAAGATATACCGCGCTCATATCCGTAATGCAGAAATTGGTTATAGAATGATACACCGTGTGAAATTCATACTTATCATAAGCTCCTCTTACCTTCTCAGTCAGGATATTCAGCCGGTGAAGTGCCCACTTGTCTATTTCCTGTAGATCTTCCAAGGGCACCATGTCTTTTCCAGGATCAAAATCACTAATATTACCAAGAACAAACCGGCAGGTATTCCTTATTTTTCTATACGCCTCAGACATCCGCTGCAAAATATCCTGAGATATTCGCATATCATCATGATAGTTTTCAGAAGCAACCCAGAGTCTTATGATCTCAGCACCATACTGCTTGATTATCTTTTCCGGAGCAATCACATTCCCTTCTGATTTGGCCATTTTCCGGCCCTTACCGTCAACAACAAAACCATGGGTTAAAACTGACTTAAAAGGAGCCCTTGAACGGGTACCCACAGAAGTTAAAAGAGAACTTTGAAACCAACCCCTATGCTGATCGCTTCCCTCAAGATACAAATCACAGGGACTTATTAACCCTTCTCTTTTTTCCAGTACTGCTGCATGACTCACTCCGGAATCAAACCAGACATCCAGAATATCTGTTTCTTTTTCAAAATCATTTTTACCGCATGAGGCACATTTTGTTCCTTCAGGAAGAAGTTCCAGGGCTTCACGGGAAAACCAGATATCACTGCTTTCTTTTTCAAACAAGTCTGCCACATAATTTATGATCTCACTTGAAAGAAGAACCTCTCCACAGTCCCTGCAATAAAATGCAACAATCGGAACACCCCAGGACCTTTGTCTTGAGATACACCAGTCCGGTCTATTTCCAATCATTCCCTGGATTCTTTCTTTACCCCAGTGAGGAATCCATTCTACCTCATCAACAATCTCAAGCGCCTTTTTCTGAAGGTCATTTTTTTCCATAGAGATGAACCACTGCTCAGTTGCCCTGAAAATAACAGGTTTTTTACATCTCCAACAGTGCGGATAGGAATGGACAATCTGTTCTTCTTTTAATAGCGCGCCTTTTTCAAGCAAAGCCTCATTTATGTCCTTATTCGCATCAAACACAAACTGGCCGGCAAAAAACTCGACATCATCTGTAAATTTCCCAAAATCATCAACCGGAGTATAAATATCAAGGCCGTACTTCATTCCTGCTATATAATCCTCAAGCCCATGGCCCGGAGCCGTATGAACACAACCTGTTCCGGCCTCAAGAGTTACGTGGTGTCCTAGAATAACAAGGGATTCCCGATCATAAAGGGGATGTCTGCACTTCATGTTTTCAAGATCACTGCCTTTAAAACTTTCCAGAATCTCAAAACCCTGAATCCCGCAGGTAAGCATGGTCTGGGTTAACAGCCCTTCCGCAAGAATAAGGATATCATCACCCGCCTTGACTGCCACATATTCAAAATCAGAATGCAAACATATAGCAAGATTTGCCGGAAGGGTCCACGGAGTAGTGGTCCAGATCAGCATAGAAACTTTTTTGCCCTGAAGTGCCGGAATCTTCAAACCGATATCCGAAACCATTTCAAATTTAACATAAACCGAAGGAGACTTATGATCCATGTATTCAACTTCTGCCTCAGCCAGAGCTGTCCGGCATGAAGAACACCACTGAATGGGTTTTTTCTGTTTGAAAAGATTTCCGGAATCTGCAAATTTACCGAACTCACGTACAATAGTTGCTGTATATACAGGATTCGTGGTCAAATATGGATTATCCCATTCACCCAGAACGCCCAGTCTTTTAAATTCCTCTTTTTGAATATCCACGAACTTTTTGGCGTATTCGCGGCAGTTTTCCCGAATCTCGACTTTTGACATACTAAGCTTTTTCTTACCCAGCTTTTTTTCCACATTAATCTCAATTGGCAGACCATGACAGTCCCATCCGGGTACATAGAAAGTGCCGAAACCCTCCATGGTCTTGCACTTGATAATAATATCTTTTAATATCTTGTTTAAAGCATGTCCGATATGGATGTTTCCATTCGCATAGGGCGGACCGTCATGCAGAATAAATCTTTCAGCATCTTTCCTTGAAGACTTTATCTTCTCATACAACCCCATCTCATCCCAGCTTTCCAGCCGTTGAGGTTCTTTCAGGGGAAGGCTGGCCTTCATCTTAAATGCTGTTTTAGGTAAATTAATACTGTCTTTGTAATCCATCTGCTTCTCCAAAACTACAATGATAAGAGTTTTTCTCAAACAAAAACTCGATTTTAGCCAGTTGAAAAAAATAACATATAGCACAAGAAAGTCAAGGAAAATCCCTACAATACAATAAACGGACTACAACTTAAATCATTCGGCAGAGAAACCGCGTATCAAAAATAAGACTTTTTGATACTTCTGGAAAGCATACCCTCCTTGATCCTGAAAAAATCTATAGAATCGCTGTAAATTCATTTCTAGCAAACGGAGGCGGCAATTATTTCATGCTAAAAAACATAAAAAAAAGATCGACATATATTAACATGCGAAGTATTGTCAAAATAATCTGATCAGCATGAAGCAGGTATCACCAACAATAGAACCCAGAATAAATATTCGATAATCACAAAAGCATAAAGCATATTAAAAAATTCAGGAGTTAATAAATGCAAAGCAGAAAAGTAAAAGAAAGTTCTATTGTAACATCCAAGATCATGATGCCTGAAGATGCTAATCCTGCAGGAAATGTCCACGGCGGCATCATCATGAAACATGTTGATGAGACTGCCGGTATTGTTGCTTTCAGACACAGCAGAAACAACTCTGTCACCGCATCCATTGACAGCCTTGTTTTTCACTATCCAGTTTTTGTGGGTGACCTTCTGACCCTTAAGGCAAGCATTAACATGACCGCAAAATCATCAATGGAGATTGGGGTAAGAATCGAATCAGAAAACCTTTTAACCGGAGCGGTCAAACACACGGCCTCTGCCTACTTAACCTTTGTAGCCCTGGATAAAGCCGGCAGACCCACCCAGATTCCTTCTCTTGTTTTCGAGACAGAAGAAGAAAAAAGACGAAACAACCAGGCACAAACACGCAGAAAAAACCGGTTGGCAGCACGGGAGCAGGAGAAGAAATAGTCCTTTTCCACAATTTTTAAAAAAATATAGCGTAGAATTAGATAATTGTAAGCCATAAAATCGTTATCTTAACGTTTTCCAACAGTCTTATAAGCAACTTTAATAAACCGCAAAGTCCATATTATGCGTCAAACCTTTGATTTAGTTTCTCCAAAAATAATTCAAAGATACTTCTGGTTATTTTAAGTATTCTTGAGAAAAACCCTCCAAATAAATTTATTCAATATTACTTTTGATTATGGTAACAGTTTAAGAAGTAAAATATTTGATGGTCTTATCGCTAATCTTAACAATTTATATATCCTAATTCTATTACCCTGTTTTATTAAATCGATTACTAAAATTTAATCTCAACCGGGTAAAAATAATATATTCATTAAACAGTCCAATATTAACTTACAATTAATAAGGAGAACTCATGGGACATCCAACCTTCACTGAAACCAAAAACATTAAAGTCGAAATTTTCACCATTGACGGCAAGAGCAATGTAGGTTTCTTAAATATTCTCGGCTATGAGAGGCTCTCAGATTATCTTCAGAAACTTTCCTCGGATTTTATCATGTTATATAATAGTAGCTCCGATAATAATAAAACTGTTTTTCTTATGAAAAGAAATATATTAACGATTGAGGAAATCGACTAGCCATAGTCAAGATCCTGACAATGTGGCCTTTTTTTTGGATTGGTTTTAATTACTCCAATACCTCTTCTAGTTGGAATTTCCCTGTTTATCTTTTTTGGATTTATAATTTACGAAACATATGAACTGATTCTATGATCCAGAAATACCTATATTTATCAAAGTATTTGTCTGCGGTACTATACTTATAATATATGTAGATTATATTTTAGCTGACTATTAAGTCACATAACCATTCGTTACGTTAACTGACCCCAAATTCAACATAATATGCAATATCTTAAGTTCAGGTCACACCTTTTTACTAAAAGAATTTTTCTAACTGTTTATATAAATCTTCTGACAATTTAATTTTTATTTACTTTCCGTAAAATATTTTGTAGTATCTAAAATAACATTCCCGAAGCCATGGATCTAAGACTGAAAAAGTTATGAGAAATGGCCGACAGGGCAGCCGCTGAAAAGCTGTTGTCTCCCGTGATTGGATAGGGAAAGATTAAGACTTTAACGGACCGATATCCGCCAATCACGGATACCGGTTTTTTTATGCGCTTTTAAACTAAAAAGAGAAGAAGATAGAGGCTGTTGAAAGATCTTAAACCCCATTTTGAAAAGATCAAAGCAGTGGCTTGCTCCTGCCTCTATTCTTCTTTCTCTTTTTTTAAGAACATACTCAGCCCCAAAGATTTATAAATGACAAGGGGTCAAAGCATCACTTCTGATTTCCTTCTCTGCCTTGGTCAATAATTTAAATCGGGATTCTAACATACGGACCTTTTTTACTCTTATCTTATTAAAAAAATATGGACTTGCCAAAAAACATCGTATATGATTTTAATCCCCAAGTATTCTGCCCCCCCAGAATACCCAGGGGAGAGCCCCAGAAACATAGAGGGGTGGACCCAGAAAACCCGGGGAAACAGTTTTGTGTGTAAGTTTAAATCTATTTACACCTTAAAAATAATTTTTCGGTATCAAAGCTCAACAAACAAACTATCTTTACCGTTATCTTAAACACAAAAGTTTTAGTTAAAACTTATAATCTATACAGTTCAAAAGGAGACAGTATGGGCTACAAGAAAAGCGATGGAAAAGACAGCCTTTCCAGGCAGTACAAAGATCTCATGGAACGCTGCGATCTCAACCTGGGAAAAATGAACGTGGAACTTCCGCCGGCAAGAAGCGATTTAAACGAGGCCCTAAAAGAAAACGGCATCACCCGAAGATCTTTTGTAAAATGGTCTTCAATGATGACTGCAGCGCTCATGCTTCCTCCGGTATTCAGCTCAAAAGTAGCACAAGCCGCAGAAACGTTCAGCCGTCTCCCTGTAGTATGGCTTCATTTTGCAGAGTGCACCGGGTGCAGCGAAGCACTGCTGCGAACATCTTATCCGAACATAGATGATATTCTGCTTGAAACCATCTCCCTTGAATATCACGAAACACTCATGGCGGCTGCAGGACATCAGGCAGAAGAATGTCTCGAAAAAGCCATGCATGATTTTGACGGAAAATTCATCTGTGTCATCGAAGGTGCCCTGCCCACCGGAATGGATGGAAAATATTTAACCCTTGGCCCCAAAGGAAAAACCGGAATTGAAATCGCAAAAGAAGTAACTTCAAAAGCTGCGGCCACCATCTGTATTGGAACCTGTTCCTCTTACGGCGGTGTTCAGGCAGCTAGCCCGAATCCGACCGATGCAAAAGGCATCAGCGATGCACTGGGTATTAAAACCTTAAACATTCCGGGCTGTCCACCAAATCCTGCCAACTTTGTGGGCACCCTGCTTCATTTTCTTCTTTTTGGCTCACTGCCCCCAACAGACTCTCTTGGACGTCCTTTATGGGCATACGGCAAGCGTATTCATGATTTCTGTGAACGCCGCCCCCACTATGATGCAGCTGAATTTGTCGAAGAATGGGGAGATGCCGGCGCACAGAAGGCCTGGTGCCTTTATAAGATGGGATGCAAAGGTCCTTACACTTATTCAAACTGCAGTAAAGTAAAATTCAACGATGGAATCTCATGGCCGGTTCAAGCCGGACATGGCTGCATAGGCTGTACAGAACCTGCTTTCTGGGACACTATGGCCCCTTTTGAAAAACCTATATCCGAGAAAACCATCGGTGGCGGAGAAAAGACCGTTGATAAAGTCGGCGCTGCCCTGCTTGGGGTTACTGCAGCAGGTATTGCAGCTCACGGTATTGCTTCTGTAATAAAACGCCCAAAACCTGAGGACGAATAAAGAAAAGTCATTTATCAATATCGTTAATATTAATTCCGAGGAGGAATAAATAAAATGGGAAAAAGAATTGTTGTTGATCCAATTACACGGATCGAAGGACATCTCAGAATAGAAGTAGAAGTAGATAACAATAATGTAATTCAGGATGCATGGAGTTCCATAACCTTATGGCGCGGGATTGAAACTATCTTAAAAGGCCGTGACCCCAGAGATGCGGGACTCATTGTTCAGCGCTTTTGTGGCGTATGTACCTACTCGCATTATGAAGCAAGCATCATGGCCTGTGAAGACGCCTTTGGTGTGACCCCACCGCCGAATTCACGCCTGATCAGAAATCTGATCAAATCTGCACAGTATATTACTGATCATATCATGCACTTCTATCATCTACACGGACTGGACTGGGTAGATATTGTAAGCGCTCTATCCGCAAATCCAAGAAAAGCAGTAGAACTTGCAAAAAGCTATAATGAAAATCCATACAACTGTTCCGAGACAAACTACAAGGCTATCCAGAAAAGACTGACCAAGTTTGTAAAGTCCGGAAGGCTGGGTCCTTTTGCCAATGCTTACTGGGGAAACAAATCCTTCAAACTGTCGCCTGAGGAAAACCTGGTAATCGTATCCCATTACCTTGACGCACTTAAGGTTTCAAAGATCGGTGCACAGATGATGGCCATCTTCGGTGGAAAAAATCCGCACCCGCAAAGCCTTGTAGTGGGCGGCGTAACCTGTGTAGACGACCTTAATGCAAACAGGATCGGTCAATATCTTTTCCGCTTCAAAGAAATTCAGAACTTCATGGAAACAGCCTATATCCCGGATGTTCTGATCGCAGCAGGCGCTTACAAAGACGAAGGCGCAGCAGGGATTGGTGCCGGAGTTAAAAATTATCTGTCATACGGCGGATTTCCACTGGATGACAACTGGCAGAATACTCTTCTTCCAAAAGGCGTTGTGGTTGGCGGAGACATTTCAAACCCCAAAGAGCTGGACGAAAACAAGATCACTGAAGGGGTAAAGCATTCCTGGTATAAAGGTGAAGAATCACTTCATCCGTACAAAGGAAAAACAGAACCCGAATACACCGGCTATGACAGCAACGGCAATGTAAAGGGTGATGAGAAATATACCTGGTGCAAGGCACCGAGCTACGATGGACTACCTTATGAAGTCGGTCCTCTCGCACGCTTCATCGTCGGTTATGCACAGGGTCACAAAGAGATTAAAAGCCTGGTTGACTCAACACTGAAAGCAACCGGACTTCCTGTTTCTGTCCTGTTTTCAACTCTGGGAAGAACTGCAGCCCGTGCCCTTGAAACCAAACTGATTGCTGACCGCACCGAAGGCTGGGTAAATGAACTCATCGCAAACCTGAAAGCAGGTGACACCAGAACATGGTCACGTTGTGAAGTCCCCAAAAGCGGACAGGGTCGCGGGATGAACGAAGTGCCGCGCGGAGCGCTGGGCCACTGGATCAACATAGAAAACAAAGTTATAAAAAATTACCAGGCAATTGTTCCATCAACATGGAATGCTGCTCCTAGAGACAACGCAGGGAAGCGCGGTCCTTATGAAGAAGCATTAATTGGAACAAAACTTTCCAATATTGAGCAGCCTCTTGAGATCATCAGAACAATACATTCCTTTGACCCATGCATGGCATGTGCTGTTCATATTATTGATCCAAAAACAAATGAAATAAGAAAATTTAAAGTCGCGTAAGAAACGCTAAACTATTAAAGTTCAAAAATGAAACAACACAGCTAAATTGATTATTATTTCATTTAAGCTGTTAATTTTGAAAGGAGATAACGGTGGATACCAGGACCGCAAAAAAAGAATGGTCACCAGCCATACGAATTAACCACTGGGGCATGGTAGCATCGATATTAACACTTATCGTTACCGGCTTTTTTATCGCATCACCCTTCTCTGTTTCCTCAGGAGAAACAACCTCAAAATTTCTAATGGGTGATATGCGTTTTATTCATATTCTCTTCGGCGTTTTTCTCGTTTTTATTTTTATCTGGAGAATGTACCTCATGTTCTTTTCAAGGTTCCACGCAGACTGGAAAGATTTCTTCGCTTGGGCAGACCCAAAGAACACGATCCAGCAAATAAAGTTCTATCTACTTGTATCAAACAAACCACCTGCACACCGGTTTCTATACGGACCAATGCAATCTATCGCATATGCCGGCTGTATATTTATGCTGTTTCTTATTGTTCTTACAGGCATTATTTTAACCGGTGCGGGTTATCATGCAGGCATCACCGCCTGGACATATGAAGTTTTAAGACCTGTTGAAACAATAATAGGAGGCCTGGCAAATGTAAGATATCTTCACCACATTGTGATGTGGCTGTTTATGCTGTTCTTTATCGTGCATCTGTACATGGCTTTTTGGTATGACTGTGTTTTCCGTGAAGGAACGGTCTCTTCCATGATCAGCGGGTTGCTATTTAAGAAGAAAAAATAATCTATTACAGGGCGGGCAGAAAGTCTCTTCTGCCTGCCCTGCACGGCTTTCCAAATGGAAGAAAAAAATTACCTCACAATATTGGGACTCGGCAACATACTCCTTACAGATGAAGGTTTCGGTGTCCACTTTATAAGAATGCTTGAAGAGAAGTATAACTTCCCCGAAAAGACGCATGTTATTGACGGTGGAACTCTCGGATACAGTCTACTGGACATCATTGCAGGAGCCCGAAACCTGATCGTTATCGACACCATCAAGACAGATGACACCCCCGGATCAATCTACCGTTTCACAAGGGACGAAATGGAACTTAAAATGCCTGAGCCCACCTCCGCGCACGAAGTGGAATTTTTTGACGTACTCAACCAGGCAGAAATTATCGAGGACTCCCCTGAAACTGTTTTTCTCTGTATCGTTCCATATGAATACGGAGAGATGAACCTGGAAATGACAGAACAAATAAAGAACCGTTTTCAGAAAATGGAAGAGCTGCTTTTAAATGAACTTAAAAAACTTAATATTATTCCGGAGATAAAAAGCTGTGCATGAACTGTCTCTGGCACAGTCAATACTTGAAATCGTTGGCGAATACGCTGAAAAACATGCATTTAAACGTGTAAACTCACTCAGCCTAACACTTGGCCGGCTGGCATGCGTAGAAACCTCAACTTTAAAATTCGCGTTTGATCAGCAGGCAAAAGATACCTGCGCGCAGGGAGCAGAATTAAACTTTGAAATAATACCTCCCCGTATATACTGCTTCTCATGTGACAAAGAAATAGAAGTTAAAGAATTTGATGCTGTCTGCCCTGAATGCAAAAGCTCTGAAGTCGCACTGATTGGTGGCACTGAAGAACTGAAACTTATTGACCTCGATGTGGATTAACCTGTCAGATTAATTAATTAAATTCGAGCTATTAATACAGTCATAAAATTTAAAAAGACAGCAAAGTAAAAAGCTTCAAATCCAAAGCTTGCAAGTCCAAAAGAATGCAACGTACATTCGAACACTGCAATGACTGAGGGTGAAGCGCAACCAAGAAGTTGGACTTTTGACGAGCCGTCCACCATTAAAGGAAAGAACATGTGCATCGGATTCCCAGGTAAAATCATCTCAATAAATGAAGACAATTATGCTGAAATAGATATCGGCGGGACAAAACGTGATACGTGCCTGGATATTTTAGGAGAAGATACAGAAATTGGAGATTACGTCATCTGCCATGCAGGCTTTGCCATTCACAAGATTGATCATGAAGAGGCCCATGAAAGGCTTAAGCTTCTAAAGGTAATATTAGAAAAAGAGAATGAAAAAAGCATAGGAACTTTAAAGTGAAAAAGAAAGGAGACTGAACCGGCAATAAACATCTAACCATACTCATACAGAAATTGTAAAAGCAATAATACGACTAAACTTACGGAGGGAAGAACAAAATGAAAAACAAGCTAGTAATTGTATTAATGTTAACCATGCTGGGATTTGTATTCAGTTCTGCTGCATCTGCTGCTGAAGAAAAAAAACCTTTTTCACGCTTTATCAGACCACTGAGCAATCCAGTCTATTCAATTGACCCTAGAAATGAAACAACCATCAGAGTCATTCATGCTCGACAAAAACTACCTGAACATATAAAAACAACAATCGGTGACGATGTCAAACTTGACGGTGATCTGAACGTCACTGCTCTTCAGCTCACTTATGCTATCAATGAAAGACTTTCTATTGTTGCAGAAAAAACCGGTTATATTGACTTCAATCCTGACAATACCCTTTCAAGCGAAGACGGCTGGGCTGACTACGGCGCCGGTCTAAAATATGCATTTATCTACAACCCGGAAGACGAATTTATCGTTTCAGGACGTTTGATGCTTGAACTTACCCAGGGGAGCAATGAAGTTTTTCAGGGCAATGGCGAAGGAAACATCGCTGCACAAGTCAATTTCCTAAAAGGCTTTTGTAAATTTCAGGTCAACGGCGGCATCGGAGCAATCATCCCTTTTGACCGTGAGGAAGAAAGCACTATTGCATTCAGCAACCTGCATGTCAGTTATGCCTTAACCCCGAAAATCTTTCCGCTCATCGAGCTAAATCACTTTGCTGTTGTACGTGAAGGTCGCAGCGGCACGGTTGCCAGCCAAGACGAGTTGGTTGCCAGCATTGTTGAATTTGAGGGTGGAGACCTTATCAACCTGGGCGCTGACCATGGAAATAAAAATAAGCATATCGTGACTTTAGCTGCAGGTATTCGTTTCCGCTGCATGGAAAATCTGGATATTGGTGTTGCTTATGAAATTCCACTAACAGACAAGAATGCAAACCTTATGCGTGACCGTATTACCTTTGACCTTGTATTCTATTTCTAGTAGAATATTCATATCTGACATAAACTATTGTAAGCAAAACTTTGCCGGTGGCTTGCCACCGGCAAAGCATTTTAAAGCCTATGGAACTAATTGACGAATACAGAAATCCCGAGCTGGTAAAAAGCCTAATTAAAGGCATAAATAACCGTGCTCAAAAAATTTCCAGCAATATCACCATCATGGAAGTGTGCGGCAGCCACACAAATGCCATCGGCAAGTTCGGAATCAGAGACCTGCTGCCTGACAGTATTAACCTTGTTTCAGGCCCCGGCTGCCCGGTATGCGTCACTTCTGCAAAAGATGTCAATACTGCCATTTTTCTTTCCAGTATTAAAGAAACCATATTTACAACTTTTGGAGATATGCTGAGAGTGCCCGGCTCAAACCGTACAAGCCTGCAGTCTGCAAAGGCAGACGGTGCTGATATAAGGATTGTAACCTCTGCGGCTGACTGTATCAGTTTGGCAGAAAATAACTCTTCAAAACAGATCATCTTTATGGGAATTGGGTTTGAAACAACCTCGCCCACCATAGCATCCGTTATAAAAACCTGCAGTAAAAAAAACATTAAGAATTTTTCTGTTTTTACTGTGATGAAAATAATGCCGCCAGCCATAAAAATGCTGATTGACGACCCGGCCCTTGCCATTGACGGTTTTCTATGTCCCGGACATGTGAGTATCATCACCGGAACAGCAGCATATAATGACATCATTAAAGCAGGAAGATCTGCTGTCATTACAGGATTTGAACCCGTAGACATTTTGGAAGGTATTTACATGATCCTCGGACAGATTATTTCCAAAACAAAAGAAGTTGAGATACAATATAAACGTGCGGTTTCCCCTGAAGGCAATAAAAAGGCAAGAGAAATACTTTTTAATGTCTTTGAAACCAGTTCTTCTGTCTGGAGGGGGATAGGAGAAATACCCGAAAGTGGTCTGGTATTCAAAAAAGAATACCAGGATTTTGATACCATGAAAAGGTTTGAAGTTCCCGACATTGCTGCCGATGAAATTTCAGGCTGTTCCTGCGGAGAAATACTCCGGGGTATAAAACATCCTGGGCAGTGCGTACTTTTCAAAAAGATCTGTACGCCGCTTAATCCAATAGGACCCTGCATGGTCTCTTCAGAAGGAACATGCTCAACATATTATAAATATCACTGACCGGAGACATTAAAGATGAAAATAAATGTAGTAAAAAACATACTGGATGCAAATAACCGAATTGCTCAGGAAAACAGAGATCTTTTTGATGAAAAAAATATTTATGCAATCAATTTGATGAGTTCTCCAGGCGCAGGAAAAACCACCTTGGTTGAAGAAACCATCAAAGCGCTTAAGGATAAGTTCCGAATTGCTGTCATCGAAGGCGATATTCAGGACACCTATGATGCAGACCGGATTGCGAAACTTGATATCCCTGTTGCCCAGATAAACACCGGAGGTGCCTGCCACATTGACGGCAACATGATCCGGGAAACATTCCCGGGCTTTGATATGGATAATATAGACTTTATTATTAATGAAAATGTGGGAAATCTGGTGTGCCCTGCCGAATTTTCAATTGGTGAGAACATAAAGGTAATGATCTTAAGCACTCCTGAAGGCGCTGACAAACCGCTGAAATACCCGCTTATGTTCAAAGAATCAACAGCCATGATAATAAACAAGACCGACCTTCTGCCTTACGTTAATTTTGATATGAAAAAAGCAGTTAAAGACGCAAAAAGCATAAATCCTGCACTTAATGTTTTTGAAGTTTCCTGCAAAACAGGCGAAGGTCTTGATAAATGGTTTTCATGGCTGACGCTTCAGATTGAAGATTTTAAAGGATAGCCATGCAAAAGAGGCTTCGGTCCTTATTTACCGGAACAGTACAGGGTGTGGGCTTTCGTCCCTCCCTGTACAGACTCGCGCGCCGGCATAACCTTTCAGGCTTTATTAAAAATACCGGACAGGGAGTTTTGCTGGAGATTGAAGGCGGGGCATACGTGGTTGACCTTTTTCACTCTGAGCTGCCAAGCACCTACCCTCCCATGTCGCAGGTTGAAAGTGTCGAAACAGAGGATATCCCTTTGAAAAATGATGGTGTCTTTGCCATATTAAAAAGCACCTCAGACGCTCGGCCCGATGTGCTAATCACCCCGGATATCGCAACCTGCGTTACCTGCAGAGATGAACTTTTAAATCCACTGAATCGGAGATACCGCTACCCCTTTACAAACTGTACCAACTGCGGCCCGAGACTGACGATCTTAAAGGATGTCCCTTATGACCGAGCAAACACCTCCATGGCATGCTTTCCTTTATGCAAAACGTGCAATCAGGAATTTGAAGACCCGGACAACCGCCGTTACCACGCGGAACCCAATGCCTGCCCGGACTGCGGTCCCCAGCTAAAGCTTCTGGACAGAGAGGGCAATAAAGTTTCTTCAAAAGACCCCATATCCGATATTATTGAAATTATTTCAAACGGTCAGATCACTGCCATAAAAGGTTTGGGCGGATTTCATTTATGTGTTGATGCCTGTAACAGCGATGCAGTAAACAAATTAAGACGAGCCAAATTCAGAGAAGAAAAACCCTTTGCCGTAATGGTCAAAGACATCATGCAGGCAGCAGAGCTCTGCGAAATAAATGAAGCTGAAAAAGAACTTTTACTTTCTCCTGAATGCCCGATTGTACTATTAAAGAAAAAGAAATTTTCTCCCATTGCCAAAGAGGTTGCCCTGAACATGCCGTGCCTCGGCATTATGCTTCCTTCTACCCCAATTCACCATCTTCTTTTTGAAAGCAGTTTCCAGTCACTGGTAATGACAAGCGCCAATAAAAAAGACGAGCCTATCTGTATCGGCAATAGAGAAGCGGTTAAGCGGCTTTCCGGTGTTGCGGACTTTTTTCTGACCCACAACCGTGACATTCTGGTAAGGAACGATGATTCCATCACCATGGTATTATCAAATAAGAAAATCAAACTTCGCCGTTCACGTGGATATGTACCTTCACCAATAAGTCTTAATAAAGATTATCCCGAAGTTTTGGCGCTGGGCCCATATCTAAAATCAACCGCATGTATCATTACAAAAAACAGGGCTTATCTAAGCCCCCATATTGGTGACCTTGAAACACCCGAAGCCCGGGATTTCCTCCAGGAAAACCTGAACCTGCTTAAAAGTATTTCAAAAACCTCCCCGGACATTATTGCCTGCGACATGCATCCGGATTATTTTTCAACAACGCTTGCAAAACAACTGGCTCCAAAAACCCTTATCCAGGTTCAGCATCACCACGCCCATATCGTGAGCTGCATGGCGGAAAACAAGACATCAGGCAAAGTTATTGGAATTGCCATGGACGGCACAGGATATGGCCCTGATAACACTGTATGGGGCGGAGAGTTTCTGGTTGCAGATGAAAAAGATTTTATTCGCGCGGGACATTTAAAAAAGGTTATCATCCCGGGCGGAGAAAGTTCTATCCGCCAGATATGGCGCATTGCCCTAACACTTTTAAGGCAGACCCATCCCGACTCTTGGAAACAGATCGCAAAAGAACTTAATATCTGCCCGGCAGGTCAGGACCTGGATCTTTTTGAAACTGTGCTTGAAAAAGAAATAAACTGCTTTACCACCTCAAGTCTGGGAAGACTGTTTGACGGTGTTTCCTGTCTAATCGGCATGCGAAACAGGGTCAGTTTTGAAGGACAGGCTGCCATGGAGCTTGAATCAATTTCAGAACCAACAAATGATACCGTGCTTGAATTCAGCATTAATAATGAAAATGACACATATATCCTTGACCTTATGCCTGCAATAAAAGATATTATTGAAATGAAGCAAAACGGAAAAGATAATAATTATCTGGCATCCGCTTTTCACAACACCCTTGTCAGTGCTTTTACAAAAATGGCTGAGACAATAAGAACAGAAAAATATCTAAACCGAATAGTATTGAGCGGCGGATGTTTTCAGAACAGGATACTGCTTGAAGGTTGTGTAAACAAAATGAAAGAAAAAGGCTTTGAAGTTATCACCCATAGTCTTGTGCCGACCAATGACGGGGGAATATCCCTTGGACAGGCAGTCTGCGCAGCAGAACAAATGTTAAAATAATTATCACTAATGTTGACTTTTTAAAACCTCTAAATTGTTAAGGATACCATAAATAATCTTTGGTTATTCAACAACCGATTATGGATCTTATACAGAATCAATTATTCCGAGTGAGCATTTTAAATGTTACTAAGACACAATTATAATGACAGCTTTATAGAATTTATATCAAGTGAAGATGCACTCTTCCATTACACAAAAAAGAATATTGTTTTTGAAAATATCCTTTATAGTGATTGTTTCAAATTATCAACTTTCAAAAACAGTAATGACCCACAAGAGTATAAAGACCCCCTAATTGAAGCTGCTGGTTGGGGATGGGAAGAATCTACACATCCCCAAATTGATCAAACACAAGCCTTGATTGAAATTATCATAAGAAACCAAACATGTTTTGGGTCTTTTTGTATAAATAAATTTAATAATGACCAACTAGAATCACAAGGATTTTTAAAATCGAGAATGTGGTCGCAATATGGAGAAGGTCATGAAGGGATTTGCCTCGTTTTTTCAAAAAAAATCATCATTAAAACAATCACAGAATCAATAAATGATAATGAGTTCCTTTTTTTTAAACAAGAGATGAAATATAATAATTCTATCAGAGACGGATCAGGTCCTCTTACTGTACAAGTCAATGGAGATTCTTTTAAAAAAGAATCTTCTCATACTATAGCTGTAGACCACATAATAAACCACTACGATGGGTTATTTTTCACAAAACAGAACGATTATAAAGATGAAAAAGAATATCGTATAATTGTTTGCAAAATTAACGATGAAAACCATGGTGATTTTACATACCATTTCCCTGTAAGCAATTGTCTAAAGGGAATCATTCTAGGTGATCGGTTTCATAAAAATTATCGTCCACTAATAGAGCCCTTTAAGCAAAAATTGGAGCTCGGGTATAGACAACTACACTGGGAATCTGGTGAATATACTTTACTTAATCAGTTGTGAAAGTGACTAATAATGCAATACCGTCGACGTTAGTCGTTATACATAACCATGAGTAACCTTAACAAAACGCAGAGTCCATAGTTCGTGCCGTAATGTAACAAAATATAAAAGGAAACATCATGAGTGAAAACAAAATTCTTCTCGACCACGGCAGCGGCGGCCTTTTAACTGGAAAACTGATCGCTGAAAAGTTCTTGCCTCACTTTGACAACCCGCTTCTTTCCCAGATGGAAGACAGCACGGCTTTTGATATAAACGGCAGCAAGCTCTGCTTTACCACAGACTCATACGTCATTAACCCTATATTTTTCCCCGGCGGAAATATCGGTTCTTTGTCCGTCCACGGTACGGTAAATGACATTGCCATGCGGGGCGGAAAACCGCTTTATCTTAGCGCGGGATTCATCATCCAGGAAGGTTTTGATATGTCCGAGCTGGAAGAGATTATATCAGCAATGGCACAGGCTGCTAAAAACGCGGGCGTACAGATCATTACCGGAGATACAAAGGTCGTGGATAAAAATTCAGCTGATAAAATTTTTATTAATACCTCTGCCATCGGAATAATAGAGTATGAAAGAAAAATATCCACCATGGAAATAAGACCGGGAGACGCAATAATCATAAATGGAACCATTGGTGACCACGCAACCGCGATTCTAAATAAAAGAAAAGACTTAAACTTAAGTTCAGATATTAAAAGTGATTCAGCACCGCTAAACAAACTGGTGGAACAAATACTTGATTCATGCCCTGAGGTACACTGCATGAGAGATGCCACCCGGGGCGGACTCGGCGGAATTCTAACTGAAATTGCGTCACAATCAGGCCACAGCATAAATATAGATGAAATAAAAATCCCAATAGATGAAAAAGTACGGGGAGCATGCGAAATACTGGGTCTTGACCCGCTGTTTTTTGCAAACGAAGGCAAAATGGTACTGTTTTGCCCTGCAGATCATGCAGAGGCCATTGTTAATATAATGAAAGATAATCCTTACGGAAAAAATGCCTCCGTCATCGGAAAAGTAACAGAAGAAAAAAAGGGACGATTAATTCTTAATACTGTCATCGGCGGAAAAAGACAGATCGACCTTCCTGCAGGAGAACTTCTGCCCCGAATCTGCTGAAAACCATCAGTAATCAACGCCTTAAAAAGCTCTGCCTTTAATCTGGTCCCCTTAGGGGACCGTAGAAAATCGGGGCCCCATTTTGACCGTGCCGCAGTAATAGATTTTTTTGTGGAAAAAAGGCAGCGCATGTCTGAGTCCCGACAAATCGGGATAAGTTTGTGACGCCGACCACAAAAAAACATGTTACAAGGGAATCCCGTTTTACGGGACCGGACAAAGAGTGCCTTTTCTTTGTTACTTTCTTTGAAGCAAGCAAAGAAAGTAAGGCAAATGACGTTTTTCAACAATAAACAACTTCTCTATACTCCCACCCTCCAATCCCCCTAACCTGCTAATTATCCTTCATAACAAACCACAATTGATAAGATATTCCATTGTAAAGGCAAATATCGCAATATTTCACATTGATTTAAATTTATTTAGGAATTATCTTGCATATTTAAATTATATTAGTTATATCATAAATTATGAAACTGGTTATTCATTACATTAATATGTTTTCCTTGTATTTAGCCTGATTTATTAGATATTAATAATACAATAAAACAAAGATAGGGGGAAGATTCATGGATATTATCGGGACAAAAAATCTGAGAGATGTAATAGAGCTAAAGGTCAGCCAATTTCCAAACAAAGAATGTATTGTATTCGAAGACCGTGAAGGAAATGTTATCCGCTATACCTACACAGAATTTAATACTCTTATTAACAAATACGCAAACATCCTTCTTGATAAAGGCATTAAAAAAGGCGACAAAGTTGTTGTCCACATGCTGAATTCTCCTGAATTCCTCTTTTCCTGGTTTGGTCTGGGGAAAATAGGGGCGGTCACGATTCCCACCAATGTACTTTCCGGTGGATTTGAACTGGAATATTATCTTAACTTCTCAGAATCCATTGCGATCATAACTGAACCCAATTATATGGATACTTTCACAGGGCTTCTTGAAAAATGCAAAAGCGTTAAACAGATATTTTTAGCCAGGACATCTCCACGCTATCCAAGTCAGAAACTTTACCCAGATACAATCGTTATGGCAAACCTTTTAAGGGATACCCCAACTGAAGTACCTGAAATAGAAATTGACAATGAAGATGACCTGATGTGGCTTTTTACTTCCGGAACAACTTCACGGCCTAAAGCTGTACAGCTCACCCATGCCAATGCCGTGTTCGCCGGGATCTTCGGCGCGCAGGCCTGGAAAGTGACTCCGGCTGATAGACACTTTATCGTGCTCCCTCTTTTTCATGTCAACGGTCAGTTTATATCAGTCATGCCCACCCTGACCGCAGGCGCAACACTCATTATGGCGGAACAGTTTAGTGCAACAAAATTCATGCCCCAGGTCCGTGCGCATGGCGCAACCTCAACCAGCCTTGTTGCGGCAACCTTAAAAATGGCTTACAACCAACCCCCTCATGAACTCGACGCAGACAATAACCTCCGGGTCATCATGTATGCTATCGTCATCCCCGATGAAATTTGGGGGGGGTTTGAAAAACGCTTTGACACAAAACTCTGCGACCTGTGGGGTATGACAGAGACCCTGGGTGCCACCACACTGAATCCCATTGACGGGGTGTTAAAGAGAAACTGCATTGGTATGCCCAGAGCGGAAAATGCCATCAAAGTCATTGATGAAGAAGGGAATGAAGTGCCTCCGGGAACCGTGGGAGAGATTATTGTTAAAGGCGTACCCGGCAGGACCCTGATGAAAGCCTATTATAACAACCCTGAAGCAACTGCGGAAACCATTCGTGACGGCTGGCTCTACACCGGTGACAATTCGTACATGGATGAGGACGGTTATTTTCATTTTGTTGACCGGAAGAAAGACATGATTAAACGATCCGGCGAAAATGTGGCCGCCACGGAAGTTGAATATGTCATCAGCCTGCATCCTAAGGTAAAAGAGAATGTTGTAGTTGGTGTTCCTGATCCTATTCGTGATGAGGCCATCATGGCCCTGGTCATCCTGAACCCTGGTGAAAGCTGTGAAGAACAGGAAATAATAGACTGGTGCGCGGAAAAACTGGCGAAATTCAAAGTTCCGGGATTTGTAAAATTTAAAGAAGATTTTCCAAGAACATCAATCGGTAAGGTCCAGAAAAACATACTCAAGAAAGAAGAAACAGAGGCGATGGCTAAATAATAATTATTTTACGAGGAGGTCAACATGCCGCTTTATATCACACTGTGGAAATACACATCAGAAGGGCTCAAAGACATCAGAAACACTGCTTCACGTTTTAAAGCAGTAAAAAAGATTATTGAAGCAAACGGGGGGAAACTCATAAATATCTACGGCCTTGTGGGGGAATATGACATAATCACCATCGTTGAAATGCCCAACAAAAGCACCCTTATTTCAACTATTATTAAAATAGCCGCATCAGGCAGGATCGTTCCAAAGACTCTCCAGGCGCTTCCCATTGAAGAGTTTTTAAGCATTACAGAAGAGGTTTAAAATAAAAGAAGTTAAACTGAAAACCGGGCTAAACCGGAGAGGCTGAAAGCAGTTCATCAAGCTTTTTTAAAAGATCTTCGGCTGAAGAAAAGATTTGGTCACATGAACAGTCAATCATAAGATTTACTTGTGCGCCCGGCACATCTCCGGCGCTTCTAAAGTCAGTCCTTATTCCAAATATGGGCTGACTTTCTTTTCTTATGGAATAAAAATATCCAATCTCCCAGGATGTGCCGTCATCCACAAGAGGACCGTCAAGTAACGCGATCAGTACATCCGTTTTTTTAAGATGTTTTTCACAGAGCGTAAATATTTCATGCTTTGCATTCTCTCCCCATTTCTCCATGTCTTCAGGAGAAACAAGTTCATAGGGCCAGACAGCATCAATTTCTTTACCTGCTTTTACCGCAAGGGCCTCTAGCTTTGATTTTAGATCTCTCAGCCAGTTTTGCTCTGCATGTGTAAAGAGCGGTCCGGCAAGATAAAATTTCATCAATAATACTTTCTTGTAACACCTGATTCTTTAATTTCAATTTCCATATACACGATGTACTCTTCCCTAAACTCCCCCGAACCCGTCTATTCCTGTTATTTTCTTAACAGGTCACACAGTTCAGAAATCACATTTTCCATTTCCTTGATTCTTTTTTCAACAAGCCTGACACGTTCAAGCATCTGGTCCTGACCTACCGTGTAATGTTCATTTTGCGATATGATTAAATCTTTAATTTTATCAATGTCAAGGTCACCCTTAACCTCTTTCTTACCACTATCCTGATCAAGATACGTTTTTCTATCTATCCTCTGATCTTTTTTATAGGTATCAATATATTTTATCTGACCGTTATTAAAATATTCCCTTGCAATACCTTCTTTTTTGCCATCCTTAAAGTTCCATTCCCCCTTAAGAACACCGCTTTCATAGTATTCCCTATAAAGGCCCCCAAGAGCGCCATTTAAATAATTTCTAGACTCTTTTAACTGTCCGCTCCCAAAATATTCCTTAAAAAGCCCTTCAGGCTTACCCGCGACATTTTCCCACTCTCTAAAAATTTTACCACTTTCATAATATTCCTTAACCACTCCCTCCGACTTGCCATTGATAATAAAATCTTCTTTTTTTATATTCCCATTTTCATAGTATTCTATTGTCTTTCCCTCTATTTTCCCGTTTTTAAAGTCTGTTTCCTTATATTTCCGTCCGTTATTATAATATTCAGTTGTCACCCCTTCTGCCTTATCATCGTGCAGATGCAATTCAAGCCACAATAGGCCATTTTCGTGAAATATCTTTGTTAAACCCTCTCTTTTACTGTCTTTATAATAAGCTTCTGCAAGGATATTACCATTGTCATAATACTGGCTAACAATACCGTCAGGGATTTCTCCTTCAAGCTTTATAACATCATAATTTCTATCAACAACTTCTCTGGCAACCTCTTTATCATCGCTGTAAAAAACAAGAGTTGTTGTTCCGTCATCATTGTCAATTTTCTTTCTTACTACTTCAGCAGTTTTCATCTTTTTGCCCTGTCCTTTTTTTATTAACTTTTCTATAAACCCTATTTACTTTTAAAAACGTCTCTTACAGCCTTCGTCAGACTGTTAACAGTAAAAGGTTTTTTTACAATTATATCAACATTTTTTTTATCAGAATCTTCTTCAGAAGGTATCAGCTCCCATCCGGTTGTTAAAATTACCGGCATATTCTCATCAGCCTTTTTTATCTCTGTTGCTACCTGCCAGCCCGTCATCCCAGGCATGGCAAGATCCGTAATAACCAGGTCAAACTTCTTTTTACTAAAAATATCGAGCCCCTGTTCTCCATCCTGGGCGGTAAAAGTATTATGTCCTTCACTTATAAGTATCTCTTCTAACACATTACGAACGATTTCTTCATCTTCAATTATCAGAATATCTATTTTTTTCTGTACCGTAACAGCCTCGAAACTTTCCTTTTTTACTACAGTGCCTTCAGCCGGGGGAAGTTTAATCGTAAAGGTCGTTTTCTCACCCTTAATACTATTAACCGTAATCATACCTCCGTGCTGTTTAATTATTCCATATGATACGCTCATACCCAGCCCCGTTGATTTAGGCCCCTTGGTCGTAAAAAAAGGATCAAATATTTTATCTATCTCTTCCTTTTCAATACCCTTGCCCGTATCCGACAATTCAATTAGCACAAAATCATCTTCCATCGCAGCTCTAATCAAAATATCTCCGCCCTCGGGCATTGCATCAAAAGCATTATTTAAAATATTTGTTATCACTTCACGCAGTTCAGATTCGTTCCCTGACACATAAAGACTTGAAGAAGGGATGTCCTTTATAATCTCAAAAGATATCCCCCTTGCCTGCGCCTGATTTTTCCATCTCGGGCGGGTAAACGCTATTGCATCATTTAATATATCAATAAAATTGATAGCTGCGAATTCCCCCTCTTTTTCCTTCCTTGCAAATTTCATTATACGTTTAACTGTATCCGCACCATCAAGTGATGCTCGTTCAATGACCTTAAGGCTTTCATTTGTCTGATTAAACAGTTTTACAAAATCCTTATCCTCTTTGACCTTTTCAATCTCACGCATAAGAAGCTGTGCCCGTCCCAGGATCGCAGAAAGCACATTGTTAAAATCATGGGCGACCCCGCCCGCCAGCTCTCCAATGGAACTAAGTTTTTCAGTCCTCAAGAACTGCTGCTCCATTTTTTTTCTTTCTGATATATCTCTCAAAATTGCCACAGCAGCGGTTACCTGGCCATCTAAATTCTTAACAAGAGAAATACTGCATTCAAAAGGTAAAACATCTCCATTTTTCTTCCTGAAAAAAGTCTCAGAACTATCAAAAAACCCTTTAGCATTAAGATCTTTTGAAAAATTTTTCCCAACCTCTCTATACTCATTGCCTTCGGGCATAAGCTCTGTCATAGCCCTGCCCAACATCTCATCCTTGGTGAACCCAAATAATCTTTCAACTGAATCATTTGTCCTTATTATTTTACCTGACATATCAGTAACAACTATTCCATCCCTTGTCGTTTTAAATATGTTTTCAAGAAAATCTCTGGACTCTCTAACACTGCTTTCAGCTTCCTTAATTGCTGTAACATCTGTTATGACTGCAAAATTACCCACAAAATTCTCATTTTCGATAATGGGTTCCGGTGAAATAATAACAGACATCTTGTTTTTGTCTTTTTTTATCCATTCTACTTCATATGAAGTGATATCATCTGAACCCTTTTCAGAAAGAAGAACTTTCATAACAGCTTCTGATTTTTCATCCTCTTTCTCTAGAAAATCACCTATAAAAGAACCTTCCAGCTCATCTTTTGCATATCCTGTCATCAGGCATATCTTTTCATTCACATAAGATATCCCGCACGTATCGTCCATAACAACGAGTCCCTCATTCATGGTTTCAACAAGACGGCGAAAACTCCTTTCACTTTCCACCAAGGATATCTCACTTGCCCTAAGCTGCTGATTGCTTGCTTCAAGCTGCTCATTTGCTGATTTAAGATCCCTATCATTGACAACCAGCCGCTGATTAACTTCTCTTAACTGATGTCCCCTTTCCTCAAGTTCTGTTGTCCTGTCTTTTACAAGTTCATCCAAGTGATCATGATGTTTTTTCAACTCCTGCTCTGTTTTTTCACGCTCAGTTATATCTCGTATAATTGCTGCACTGGCAATGATTTCTCCTTTTTTATCATAGACAAGAAAGATATTTTCCTCTACCGGAATTACTTTCCCATCCTTGCGGAGTATTGCAGTCTTTTTATTATTAATCCTTCCGGTTTCAAAAAGCTCAGAAATCATATTCTTTTGGATATCAAAAAAAGTCTTATCAAGTATTACCTTTTTGCCGGTCACAGATTCATACTCCCCTTCTACAACAGGTGCCAGAAAGTTGGGAGTTTTGCCAACAATATCTTTTCTTCTAAATCCAGTCATCTCCACAAAAGCATTATTAATCTCTGTAATAATTCCTTGAGTATCTGACCGGACAATACAGTCAAGAGAATTAGAAACAAGACTCTCCAGAGAATCCCTTTCTCTTCTCAGACTCTTCTCTGACTTTTCAAGCGCCTCAATCCTTTTTTCTGCTCTCTCTAGCTTAGCTATCAGTGCAATATTTTCATCTTCAACAGACATTAAGGACTCTCCATAAGATTATTAAAAAAGAATAGTTTTAAAATTATACGGTTTAATAGTTTTATAAACAAAAAAGGAGAAACAATATATAATATTATCTATCCAGTTGATCACACAACACATAATTATAAAAACAACCAAGTTTTAAAATATTACAATATTTAACTTAACTTATTAATAAACTTAACAAATAAAATGCCCATAAACAATTAATTTTTTATAATATTTATTGCTTGATGTTTGGCTGAGGTGATTATAGTATTATAAAAATAAAAGAACCTATCTAATACTTATTTTATAAAAAATTATGAACAAAATACTGATAATTGATGATGATGCAAGACTGGTCGAAAACCTTTCAACCTACTTAAAAGATTTCAACTACCAGACAGAAGCAGCTTATAACGGAACAGAAGGTTTAAAAAAGTTTGAGTCTTTTTCACCAGACCTGGTAATACTGGATCTTATGATGCCGGAAATAGATGGTCTGGATGTATGCCGAGAAATAAGAAAAACGAGTTCTGTTCCGGTTATCATGCTTACTGCCAGGGGAGAAGAGCCGGATATCGTCGCAGGACTTGAAGTCGGAGCAGACGATTACTTGACCAAACCATTCAGCCTGAGGGAACTGCAGGCAAGAATAAAGGCACGTTTAAGACGGCCTGTCCAGCACCAGGAATATGCTGACACAAAAGAAAAAATAATTTCATATAGAGGAATCACTCTGGATCCATCAAAAAGAGAAGTGTCCAGAAATGGAGTTGCCCTCTCCTTAACCGGAACCGAATTCAACCTTCTGTGGCTTATGATGGCTCAACCCGGAGTAGTCTTCAGCAGGGACAGACTTCTTGATGAATTAAGGAACCGCGAGCTGGAAGCATTTGACCGTTCAATTGACGCGCACATAAGCCATCTCCGTAAAAAAGTAGAGGATTCACCCAAAAACCCTTCCTATATCGTAACAGTATGGGGAACCGGATATAAGTTCGTGGCAGAATAAAATGAAAAACTTTCGCATCAGTATCTACTGGAAACTGTTCCTTAGTATATTATTATTTATTCTGCTGACATCCGTAATCATCGGCATGCTTTATTCCGGTTTTGCACCCTTAACAGAGATCCACACCCAGACAAAAAAAAGCCTCATAAACCAAACAAAACTTCATGCTGAACGAATCACTTTCGAGCTTGAAAACACCGCGTCTTCTCTTGAAGATATCATAAAGGATCTACATGTAAAAGAAGAAGCCGATATAATCATAATTGATACAGAGGGAAAAGAACTGGTATCTTTTATCGAAGAAGGCCTTAAAATAACAACCGGCGACCACTCAAAGACTATTGAATCCGCCCTGACACAGGGATGGGACATACAGAAAATGTATTACCGCTGGGCACTGACCCCTGTTGTCTCCGTTCCTCTAAAAAAAGACAACAAGATTATCGGCATAGTCCAAAGCTATTATCCAGGGACACGGAATCTGAAGAAAGTTCTTCCCAGAGGTACCACCACCCTTATATCTATTATTATTCTGGGCGGGCTCACAGGTTTGCTATCACGATATTTATCAAGACCTATACGGGAGCTTACAAGAATCGCACGTGAGATGACAAAAGGGCGTTACGGACTTAAAGTTCCGATACGTTCACATGATGAAGTCGGCCAACTTGCAGAAACATTCAATAACATGTCACAAAGTCTTGAAGAACTTCATAATTCCAGGAGAGAACTTTTCGCTGACATTTCACATGAAATCAGATCTCCACTTGCCAGGATACTTTCTGATGCGGAAATATTGCTCGACAGAAAAATGGATGAAAACGAGCGAAATCAGCATCTTCAGGCAATATGTGCTGATGTTAAAAACCTTGACCAGTTGATCGCAGACCTTTCTATCCTCTCAAGACTTGAACTTAATCAGGTTGAAATGTCATTTTCACGCTCAAAGATAGAAGACGTCATCTCAAATACAGCTTTGCTTTTTATCTTAAGAACAAAAGAACACAGCATAACCCTTAAACAGACTGTGGGCAAAAACCTGCCTGAGGCCATGATTGATGCCAGAAGAATAGGACAGGTTCTATCCAACCTTTTAACCAATGCCATCAGGTATACCCCCGAAGGAGGGACCATAGAAATAGGAGCAAAACAAAGAGATCAATCAATCGAGATATGGGTCAAAGATAATGGACAGGGAATACCCGAAGAAAAGCTGCCCCTTATCTTTAAACGCTTTTACCGAATCGACAAATCAAGATCACGTTTAACAGGCGGAACAGGACTGGGCCTTGCCATTGCCCGACAATTTGTAAGGGCTCACGGGGGGAATATATTTGCACAAAGCAAACCCGGAGAAGGCACCCGCATATCTTTCACTCTTCCAGTCTCAGCTTAGGCAGGATTTTATATTTACTTCTTTTCAACCTGAAAATTTACTTACATTTACAGACTTGAGGTAACACTCTAAAACCATATAATGCTCAATTTTCCTTTATTTTTTTAATATATTACCCTAGCCTGAAATATTAAAAATTACTGGCAACAGTCAAATAATAAGCACTACCAATAGGAAAGATCAGCATCTGGACAAAAAACATGCCACATCCAATTCTTCAAGGAAATCATTATCAAACAATACCCGGCAAAGAAAAACTTTTACACCGGTTGATTCTCAGGTCACGAATATATTATGTGATAAGATTTCTAATCGTTATCTTTCATTCTTGGCCAAAAGCACGGACAAACAGGCTCTCAAGAAAAGACTGGTATAATTCATCCTTTTCAGTTTTTAAAGCACTTGAAGACTGCGGCGGTATCTTTGACATCAAAGGACTGGAAAACTTAGAAGCAGTTGATACTCCTGTGGTCATAATCGGAAACCACATGAGCACCCTTGAAACCGTAATCCTTCCTTTTCTAATTCTACCGTTCAAATATGCCATATTTGTGATTAAGGAACAAATATTTAAAATACCTTTTTTTGGCCCATACACTAAAAGTACAGGATGCATCGGAGTCAGCCGGAAAAGTCCTTCCGAGGATTTTAAACAGGTAATGAAAGAAGGATCACAAAAACTAAAAAACGGTCAGTCTATAATTGTCTTTCCTCAATCAACCCGAAATACCATATTCAATCCAGAAAACTTCAATTCGCTCGGGATCAAACTGGCAAAAAGAAATAAGGTACCGGTAATTCCAATTGCGGTAAAAACCGATTTCTGGGGGAATGGAAAAATAATCAAAGATTTTGGACCGCTTGATCTTTCAAAGAAAATTTTCTTTGAATTTGGAGAGCCTTTTACAATTAAGGGATCCGGCAAAGAGGAACACCAGAGAGTAGTTGATTTCATTAAGGGAAGACTACAGAAATGGAATGCTGCAAAATAAGAAAAAATATTACTCTTCTTCCTTTTTCTCCAGCTGAAGTTTCCTGAACTTCTTAACAACCATATCTCTTTTCACCTTGGAAAGGTGATCAATTATCAACATACCGTTTAAATGATCGGTTTCATGCTGAAAAGCCCTTGCGAGAAGATCGTCTGCCTCAACCGAAATTTCCTTTCCATCAATACCAAGCCCTTTAATCTGAGCGCTAGAAAGCCTTTCAATCTCAACAGAAACCTTTGGAAAACAAAGACAGCCTTCTTCCATTTTTACTTTTTCACCTGAAACAGAAATTTCCGGATTTATAACTGTCATAAGCTCATCGTCAACATCAACAACAAAAATCTGCTTTGATATCCCAACCTGAGGCGCGGCAAGACCAATGCCATTTTCAGCATACATTGTCTCTGCCATGTCCCGAGCAATTTTTTTTATCTCTTCATCAATTGTTTCAACTTTTTCACATTTTTTCCGGAGAACTGGATTGGGAAATTTCAATACTTCCATTAAAGCCATAACATATCCTGCCTTTATAAGTTAACAGCCAACCGCATAAACGGACAGCCTGGAAATACCCCGAAAGGGCATGTTTCAAGAACAACGTTAGTAACGAAGGTATGACTCTTCATATATATTCTCACTATAGACAAGGATTTTCACGAAGACAATGAATCATATTTCTTATCAGGATCACTTAAAATCCAGGGATCTCCTAATGTCACAGCTACTGTATGCTCAAAATGAGCTGAGATTTTCCCGTCCAGTGTCACTGCTGTCCAGCCGTCCTTTAATACTTTTACTCCATACTTCCCCGCATTAACCATGGGCTCAATCGCAAATACCATTCCCTCTTTAAGCCTTGGATTCTGGGACTGGGGAGAATGAAAATTAGGAACCTGCGGATCTTCATGGAGATCCATTCCGATACCATGTCCCACAAAATCCCGTACAACGCTAAACCCGTTTGACTCAACGTGTTTCTGAACTGCTGCAGAGACATCTGCAAGCCTTCTTCCAACTCTCATCTTTTTTATAGCCGCATAAAGAGATTCCTTTGTGACCTTCATCAACTTCTCTGCTTCAGGATCTACTTCACCCACCCCCACAGTAATAGCTGCATCACCAAAATATCCATTTATATGGGACCCCACATCGATACTTACGATGTCACCCTTTTTTATTTTTCTGGGCCCGGGAATACCATGAACCACTTCATCATTTATAGAGATACATAGTGTAGCCGGAAATCCAGAATACCCCTTAAAGGCCGGCTTAGCGCCTTTTTCTCGTATATAGCTTTCTGCTATACGATCAAGCTCTATGGTTGTAATACCCTCAGCAATATTCTTTTTTAATACCTGCAGAGTTTCACCAACAATTCTGTTTGCCTTCCGAAGCTTTATAAGATCCTGTTTACTCTTAATTATAACCACAAGTTCAAATCCTGTCCGAGCCTTTCCTGAATCAATAATTCATATTATCAATAAATCACCAACATCAAAGTTGCCATATTAATGAAAAAAACGTGATTTTGTTGTACATGGGCTTGAGATCTCTATTATTCCAGAGATGACTTTTACTTGATGTGTATAAGCTAGTCAAGCGTCATGATTTATAATCATAACATACCTTATGGGAAAAAATAAAAGGTTTTTTTAGACAGACCCCTAACTCAGAGTGCTGCCTGAACCTCTTCTAAAAGGAAGAGAGCGCGTCTTTGCAGAAAATTTAAATGCGCCGGAAACACCTTTAAACCTTTCAGCTATAGTCTTTTTTAAGATACCGACCACTTTACCTTTCTTCATAATTACCAGACGTGTACGACCAGTCTCTTTAAATTTTTTCAGCGTCTTATCCAGGTTATTTTCTACATTAAAGGTATCTAAAGGCTGTGACATGATCTCAGGTGCTTTGGCAGCATCAAAATCAAGGCCCTTAAGTGCCGCCCTCAACAGGTCATTGGTGGTGATAATCCCTATACTTTCTTCCCCTCGGTTAACGATTATCGATCCAACCTTTTCTTTCAGGATTTTTTCAGAAATTTTTCTAAGTGAGCTGCTTTCTTCACAAGAAGAGACATCCGGTCTCATGAGGTGAGATATTGGCAATGACATGACTGAATCCCCTTTTCAGGTTAATAACGTTTTAAACCTTTTGTATTTTTATCCAGACCCTCCGAGAAAAAACCTCTCATTTAAGATTCAGGATATATTTACTATTCAAGGGCTAAACTATTCCAATGTCTGAAGTCAGAAACTTATGTTTCCGGGTGAAATGACCTTCCTTTTTCCGGCTAGATTAGATAAATGCTTTAATAGAAAATAAAATTAAAACCAGCCCTCCCAAAAAGAGTAAGAGGAGCGCTCCGTAACTTATTATTTGAGAAAAAATAAATAATTTAAAATTTTTATTTTCATCATGTTGATTCTTTTTTGCATGATAATCATATAATAGACGATTTTTCACTTTTTAAGCAGACTCCTATTTAACCCGGGCATCAAGCACAGCCTTGATCTTTTTAAGACGGATAAAGCTTTCACGTTCCATCTCGTCAAGTCTCATACGGATATACTTAACCGTGGCCGTAAGTCTTGGCATAACAATATATTCAAGTGCATTCACTCGTCTTTTTGTCTTTTCCACTTCAAGTGCGAGTTTTCTAACAGTTTCCTCAATTTCTGCCAGTTTAATTATTTTTGACAGAGCAAGCTCCATCTTTCTACTGGCATCATCCAGCATAGCTGAAGTGTCCGCAAGACCATACCCTCTTCTAATCATGGTTCTTTCAACTTTTCCGATCTCAACCAGAGGAACAGTTACCCCCATGACATTTCTGGCATTCATTTCAATCTGTATATCCTGTTCAGAATTTAAAGAAGCCTCACTTACTGACCCCGGCCCCATGATGGACTGGGCTGCAAGAAGATCCTGATAGGCAGCCATTAACTGCTCTTCTGCATCACTTCTCACCTTCTTTACATCACCGGCAATACTTAAAAATTCTGATATCAATGCATCCCGTTTCTCTTTTAAAAGCTTATGTCCGCGTTCTGCCAGAACTTTTCTTTTTTTGAGCTGCAGAAGCTCCATTCGGGTCGGTTTAACACCATCTATAATATCTGCCATAAATCATGATCTCCGGAACTAACTCTTTAACTTTTATTTATCTAAATCATTTTGAGTAATTTAAGCACACTAATATACTTTAAGTGCTTATTTTCTATATTTCGGATGATATTTCTTAATGAGATCGTTATCAATCCGCTTAAGATCTGCTTCATTAAGGATGGTAAGAAGTTTCCAGCCCAGGTCAAGAGTCTCTTCGATCGAACGGTTCGCATCCCTGTCCTGAACAACAAATTCATTTTCAAAAGCATCCGCAAACTCAAGAAATTTTTTGTCACGCTCTGTCAATGCTTCTTCACCCACAACAGCTACCAGGTTACGCACATCCCGGCCCTCTGCATAAGCTGCATAACACTGGTCGGAAACACCTGAATGGTCTTCTCGGGTTCTTTCTTCACCAATCCCCTGGTTCATCAGCCTTGAAAGAGAAGGCAACACATCAACCGGCGGATAGATGCCCCTGCGGTGGAGATCACGTGAAAGCACAAACTGGCCTTCTGTGATATATCCGGTAAGGTCAGGAATCGGGTGGGTGATATCATCATCAGGCATGGTCAGAATCGGCACCTGGGTAATGGAACCTTTACGTCCCCTGATACGGCCTGCACGCTCATAATTCATAGCAAGGTCAGTGTACATGTATCCCGGATAACCGCGCCTTCCCGGAACCTCTTCGCGAGCCGCAGCAATCTCACGCAGCGCTTCACAATAATTAGTCATATCGGTTAAGATAACCAGTACATGCATATCGCATTCAAAAGCCAGGTATTCAGCAGTAGTCAGCGCGATACGCGGGGTAATTATTCTTTCAATCGCGGGATCATTTGCAAGATTGATAAATGCAACGATCTGCTCCATTGCACCGGTACGCTCAAAATCACGCATGAAAAAATTCGCTTCATCACTTGTAATACCCATTGCCGCAAAAACAACGGAGAAAGGCTCTTCAGAACCCAACACTTTTGCCTGGCGTGCGATCTGTGCAGCCAGCTCATTATGAGTCATACCTGCACCGGAAAATATAGGAAGTTTCTGTCCACGCACAAGCGTGTTCATTCCATCAATGGTTGACACACCGGTCTGGATAAATTCATCTGGAAAAGCACGGGCTGTGGGGTTAATGGGTGCGCCGTTAATATCAAGTTTTATATCTGATATTATTTCAGGTCCGTCATCAATAGGTCTTCCGAGGCCATCAAAGAAGCGTCCAACCATATCTTTTGACACTGAAAGTTTCATGGTGTCACCGATAAAACGAACAGATGTGTTCTTCGTATCAATCCCTGAGGTACCTTCAAATACCTGAACAATTGCAAGGTCTTCTCTTGATTCAAGAACCTGACCGTTCCTTTCCTCACCCGTTCCGGTCCGGATCCTTACAACCTCCCCGAAGGCTACATCCTCAACGCCCTCAACAACCATAAGAGGACCCGCAACCTCCTTAACCGTCTTATATTCCCTGGTTTTTATATCCGCTTTCATTCTATTCTCCTAATGAATTGAATTGTTCTTTCATTCTGTCAGCAATTTTCCCGGACTCTTCAGCAAAGGTATTATTATCAAGATATTTCATATTAGCGATCTCATCTTTTATTTCCAGACCGCCAATAACCTCAATGGCAATTCCCTTATCAAGAGACTGATTCGCAAGAGCACAGAAATCCATGATAATGTTGAGCATCAGATTCTGTTTATCTATCGGACAGTATGTGTCCATCTTATGAAAAGCATGCTGCTGCAGAAAATCCTCTCTCACCATACGGGCAACCTCCAAGGTCAGCCTTTCACGCTCAGGAAGGGCGTCCGGTCCGATCAGCTGAACAATTTCTGCAAGCTCAGACTCTTCCTGCAGAATAATCATGGCCTTGTCTCTTAATTTTCTAAACTCAGGTGAAATCTCCTCATCATACCACTTCTTGGTAAAATCAAGGTTCAGGGAATAACTCCTGAGCCAGTTGATCGCCGGAAAATGGCGTCTGTCAGCAAGTGAAGAATCAAGAGCCCAGAAAGAGCTGACAACCCGTAACGTATTCTGTGAAACCGGCTCTGAAAGATCGCCTCCAGGAGGAGATACCGCGCCAATGACTGAAACCGAACCAAACTGTTTTTTACTGCCGATAGTCTCAACCCGGCCTGCTCTTTCATAAAAACTCGCTATCCTTGTGGCAAGATATGCAGGATAGCCTTCTTCACCCGGCATTTCTTCAAGACGTCCGGATATCTCACGCAGCGCCTCTGCCCAACGAGAAGTGGAGTCCGCCATCATTGCCACATCATAACCCATATCCCGGTAATATTCCGCAATGGTCACCCCGGTATAAACAGATGCCTCACGTGCGGCAACAGGCATATTTGATGTGTTTGCGATCAGAGTAGAACGCTCCATGAGTTTAAACCCGGTCTTCGGATCATCAATCTCAGGAAAAGTATCAAGAACTTCAGTCATCTCATTCCCACGTTCTCCGCAGCCCACGTAAACAACGATCTGGGCATCTGACCAGCGCGCGATCTGCTGCTGACTAACAGTCTTACCGGTACCGAAACCGCCGGGAATAGCAGCTGTTCCGCCCTTTGCCATGGGAAAGAAGGTATCATATATACGCTGACCAGTAAGGAGCGGAATGGTGGGATCAATTTTTTTCTTATAGGGCCTGTCAAGCCGCACCGGCCATTTCTGAATCATAGTAACAGGTGTTTCTTTGCCGTCTTTTTCAATAATTGCAATGACTTCTTTTACGGTAAAAGAACCCTTTTTTATGTCTTTTATCTTTCCGCTGAGTTTTGGCGGAACCATAATCTTATGTGAAACAACCTGGCTTTCAGGTACTGTACCGATAATATCGCCGCCTTCAACTTCCGCACCGACTTCAACCGTTGGGGTAAATTCCCATTTTGCCTCATAATCAAGACCCGGAACATCAATTCCCCTGGCAATATAATCACCGGACTGTTCTTTTATTCTGAGAAGCGGTCTCTGGATGCCGTCATAAAAATTTTTAATTATACCGGGACCCAGTTCAACGCACAGCGGCTCTCCGGTACGCACAATCTTTTCACCCGGCTTAAGGCCTGAGGTATCCTCATAGGACTGAACATATGCCTCGTCGCCGTCCAGCCGGATGGTCTCACCCATAAGACCTTCATTACCGATGCGGACAACTTCATACATTTCACAGCCCTTCATCCCCTTACCGATTACCAGAGGACCTGCTATACTTTTTATGATTCCTTCTTTATATTCGGGCAATTTTAGTTCCTCCCTTTAAAAATGATTAAAACTTTTAATATGTAATTTGAATGCGAAACATTAAAACAGCCTGTTTCACCTTTATCTTATTTACTTACATCAGCTCCAATTGCCCTGCGGATCAACTCCCGGATTGGGTCAACTTCCCTTTCAATCGGACCGGTGACATCAGGCACTTCAACAATTATCGGGGTAACCCTTTTTGACGACTGGTGATCTTCGATGACTTTCCGGTTATCTTCCGCAAACCGTTCGGTTAAGATCAGCACGCCAAGTCCGTCTTCTACCAATATGCTTTTCAGGTTTTCTTTTCCATCATCCGGCAGATATGTTCTTTTTACTCCTGCCAGGCTGAACCCGGTAATTGTATTTTTTTCTCCAATAACAACAACTTCCATAATTTAGACCCTTAATACAAACTCTCTGGTTTTTTCAGGTGACAATCCTGCTTCCTTTGCCCTGGAAATCGCCCTGATGTTTCTTACCTCAGTATCCTTCATGGAAAGAAAACCCAATACAGGAGCAATGCCGTAAGGCTGCGTTAAGGCTGCGTCTTTACCAACGATAAGGGCTGTTTCCTCGATTACCTTCTCAAGAAGATAAAGGGACCCTTCCTTTTCATAATCCGGCAGTATTTCCATCAGGGGTTTATAAAAGATCGTTCCCTCAACTTCTACAAGAAGAGCTGATACCTCGTCAATCTCGTCAAAAACACCTGCCGCGACTTTATGCATGTCTCCCCCTGTAATCAGATGACTCGAAATATCTGAAAACAACAGGTGATCATTTTTTGCTCTTAAAATAATCTTAAGATTTAAGGCATCAATTCTTGCGGCAAAACCCGGCACCAGAGCCGTAAGCTCATTATCCGAAGTAACCGCATCCCACATTCCCTCCAGCAATATTTTATCAAGCATGGCTTCAACCGGAAGCAGACTCTTTTCCTGTTCATATAAAGGAAGAAGAGCTGAAAGCTTCTCATAGCTTGAACCTTCAAAAGAAGTCAGCATATCCTCCAGCGAACCGGACTCTGACAGTTTCTTTAAAAACTCAGGGTCTATTTCACCGAATGGAACAGTCCTTGAGATTATATTCTCGGCTGGAAGACCATTTCTTACACCGCGCATAATTGTCTTTAAATTCTTAACATCCCACTGCTGCCGAAGAAAACTTAAGACTCGGGCCATTTTCTCAGGAAACATCTTAGACACTTCAGAATACACATCAGCTGTCTGGCGGATAAGCAAGTTTTCAATCGACTCGGCACTTTCCAGCACAAGTCCCTGCATGGCCAGAGAATACTCTGAATTTTCAAGGATCGAAGCAATCTCTGCCACAGAACCGGTATTTATCATCTCATCCATGGTCTCAGGCTTGATAAGCTTTGCCTCTTTTGCCTTGATACGGGCATTGGCATAAAGATAGGGCAGTATGTTTTTCAGATTTTTTATTAAAAAAATCAGGAACGGCAGTAAAAAGCCGAGTACCAACAGTAAAACAATAAGCAGAAAACTGTTATCCATTATCAGGCTCCTACAGGTGATTCAAAAAATCTTTTTAAACAGGCTGTTCAGAAATGCTCAGGTGCAAGACATACGAATTCGTAAGAAACGAAGAGTACACTTGTACGCTGAAATAACGAACGATTCGAACAACGCCGCAAATGGGCGTTTATCAACAGACTGTTAGGTAAAAAGCTCCTTTGCCACCAATGTCCTTATGTTATCTCTGAAGCGGTCTATCCTTGCTTCAAAAGTATTATCTATCCTGACTTTTCCGTCAGCACTCTTAACCACAACACCGCCAAGGCAGGACAACTCTTCAGCAGAAGCTGAAAGAGCTATTGTCATCTCAAGCTCAGATCCTGCTTCCTGCGCGATTTTATTAAGACTGTCATCTGAAACCAAGCCTTTATCACGAGGATTAAAAATAACTTCCAGAGCTTCGGAACTGGACGAAAGAACAGACTCTTTAATCAGTTCTTCAAGTACCGTTGTGTAGTCATCTCCTTTTCCCTCAGCCATTTTCTGCATGCTTTCACGCGCACTCTTAAAAGCCAGATTTACCACCTCTTCCTGGGCTTTTACTTTTTCCCTGCGGGCCCTTATGCGGGCTTCTGCAAGTATTCTCTGTGATTCTCTTCGCGCTTCCTGTTCACCTCGGGAAATAATAGCGCCTGCTTCAACCTCTGCCTTTTTACGGGCATCGTTTAAAACTGCTTCCGCCTTTTGTTTTGACTCTGCCAGCATCCCGGAAACCTGGCCTGCAGAGCTCTCATCTATTTCTGCTATAATTTTCTGGACACCATCTACTGACATTAATGGATCCTTTCTCTCAGATTGCAAATAATTTATTCCAGGCAAAGCAACTGTTATAACCGCATTGCTCAGCCTGTACCTGTTCAGTGTCTATAACATGCTTTAAATACTTTAAGTCTTTTAATCACTTTAAGTATTTCAGGCACTTCAAGCACTTTATTACTACATAATTCCTGCGCCAACCAGAATAAGGATAGCGATCAGAAGCGCAAATACTGCAAAGGTTTCCGACATAACTGAAAGAACCATGTTCTGGCCCAAAGTAGCAGGGTTTTTTGCAACCGAACCCATAGCAGCACCCGCAGTCATACCCTGTCCTATAGCAGTAAGTCCACCCAGCGCTGATGCCATTCCGGCACCCAGACAAATCAAACCAAGCTCCATTGAAATCGGCTTGATCTCACCGCCAAGAAGTCCTACACCCATAAGAATAAGAACAGCAGTAACAAATCCGTAAATACCCTGAGTCTGAGGAAATGCCTGGAGAATAAGAACAGGACCAAACTTTTTAGAGTCTTCTGCGATTACGCCTGCACCTGCTGCTCCGGCAATACCAACACCGATACCTGATCCGATAGCTGCAACGCCCATGGCAAGTCCGGCACCCAGTGCGGCCAGTCCTAAACCTAATGTAAATTGAACTCCTTCCATAACCCTGTTACCTCCTTATTTATCGTTAATTAAAATATAGTTATTCTTATTTTTACAAAGTAAACAGTTACTTAAACACTTTTTACTCTTTTATTTCCGTTATTTCCCGTTTAATACTGAACGGTTCAAAATCATCCCCGCCGCCGCTGTAAAATTTGCCGAAGAACTCAACAAAATGGAGACGGATCCCATGGGCAAAAGCTCCCATCAAATTAAGTACAAAACTGAACAGATGGCCAAAAATAAAAATTAAAATAGACACCAGCCATCCCACATACTCTATCCCCCAAGTCATCTTAGCAAGAGCGTTTATGGCAACCGCCAGACCAAAACTCACCAGACCCAGCGCCATCAGCCTTGCATAGGACAGTGAATCACCTAAAAGTCCGGTCACCCCGAAAAGCGCCATTCCCTTCTCCGCATAAAGAAGCATAAGAAAAGCAGGAACAACAAAGATAAGTGCGGGAGTCATAGCTTCAAAATAGTAGCAGACAAGTGCAATTTCTAAAAAGAAGATCCAGACATGTTTTAAGGCCGCAGGAATATCTTTTCTTCTGGTATTCTTAATTATGCCCATCACGATTCCCACATTTAAATGCAGCACACCTACCCCTATGGCAAAAAGCAGAAAATTGGAAACATCAACCATAGGATTGAGCACAACAAGGCTGTCCAGAAATGTAAGCCCGAGATATTCAGACCCGAAATTACCAAACCACCCCCCGGTCATGGACCCTAACACAACGGTTGACGCACCCCCAAGAGTAAGAAGAAGGCCCGCGCTCTTATAAAGAGAATAGTATTTCCCAGCGCCTCTTAAAATAAAAACACCTAAGACCAAGCACATCACCCCGTACATGGCGTCTGTTATCATCAGTCCAAAGAAAAACAGAAATGTCGGAAAAATAAGCACGGTAGGATCGATCTCATCATACTTAGGAGAAGCATACAGCTTAACCAGAAGTTCAAAATGCTTTAAGATCCCGGGATTGTTGAGCTCCACCGGAAGTTTCTCTACCGGCTCGTCCGGTTCTGATATTTCAGAAAACACCATGCCCTCACAGCATGTTTCGATTTCTGATACAATTTTATCCGCTTTTTTTTCAGTAACCCAGCCTTCAATTACAAAAGCACTTTCTGTTTTTGCAAAATTTGAGTATATCTCTGCCCGGTCTCTCTCAATAAAAAGAAGCTCACGCAGCCCCTTAAGTTTTGAGCGCCACTGTGCAGCTGCTTTTCTGATGGCTTCTCTGCATTTTTCCTGCTCTAAATTTATCTCTTTAATCCTGGAATCAATATTAGATATTACAGAAGACGGCGTACCCTTTAGGCTGCCGGGATTTATCCTCTCAACATCCCATTTACGAAAAAGCGACAGCACCTCATCTTCATCCTTAAGAAGTGATATCACAAGAATACAGACCTCCGTGTCTGAAATAGCTGTTTCAGCAAAATAACACAGGCCTTCAGCTAATTTTTCAATCTCGTCCTTTAATGGCGAAAAGTCTTTTTTAGGAGCAATCCCCATAACCGCATTAACAAAAGGTCCCTTTCCCAGCATCTCCACCGAAAGGTCAAGAACCGTTATCTTCTTCAGGACCTCTTCCTGTATAGAAAGCTCTGTTTTTTCGACTCCCATCTTTTCAAGCCTCTCAAGAGGCTCAGATATCAACGCTTCTGCAGATTCAGCCGCAGAAGCGACCTCATCAAAAAGCTTCTCACCCGAAAGATCATCTACAGTTATTTTCTCAGGAGGAGCCGGTGCAAAAAGCATCTTGAAAAACCCCTCTTCAGCCTCAGGAACAACCATGGAAAAAACATCAAGCGTACGGTTAACAGCCATCAGCTGGGTGGTTATTCTGCGCACATCAGAAGACGCGGGATGTGTTACCAAAAGGTCTTTCCACTCATCCTTTGAAAGCTTTTCCCTGAAATCAGTAATCTGTACCGCACCAATCTCATGAAGTCTTTTTACAATTTTTTCCTTCATAGACCCGTGAACCAGAAAGCGGGCCCTTTTCATTCGTTCGGGATAAAACATTTATGCCTCTCCTGTAACCTGACTTACAATCACCTTTGAAGCAGACGAAATCTTTCCTTCTCCGCTTGCTTTAATTGCCTGTGACGCTTCCAAGCCTTCCTGAATGATTTTTTCTGCCTCAGCCTGAGCATCAGAACATGCTTTTTTCATCAGATCCTTAGCCTTGGCCCCGGCATCATCAGAAGCCTTTTTAATGATCTGCTGTGAATCCTGGTCTGCTTTCACCAGAATTTCCGCAGAGTCTTTTTTAGACCCGTCAATTTGCTCAACAGCCTTTTTTTCAGCTTCTTTTATTTTGTTGAGAGAATCAATCATATGGTTTGTACCCCCGGAATTTCTCTAATAAATAATATATTTATATATGTAACATCAAACATTCATACTATCAAAAAAAAATCTTTTTAATCAAGAAATATTTTAAAATAGTCAATTATTTTGAACTTCAAAACATATAATTAGTCATGAACTATCATATCTAACTACAAATCAATTTTTATCATATTTTTAACCAATAATAAATTATACAAGATAAAAACATGCAAATAAGAATGCGAATTGAGCTGGTTTAAGTAAATGGCTATTAGCATCATAAGACATAACACCAACAGATTCCCAAACATCATAAAAAAAGACAAAAACAAAAAGGGCAAGGTGTAAACCCCGCCCTTTTTGAAAAAATGAAACTACAACCGGTTTCAAACAACTCTAAAATTTGTTAATTTGCTATCGCAGTAAAATCATAAGGCAGAACAACTGTCTGTGGAATAACAGGCCAACTACGTACCGGAACAAAACTGTAACCGCCAGCAGCAGGGACAACAAGAAGTTGGCCATTCTCCAAGCTACCGAATGAATAATACCCTGATGGATCCGGAGTGTCTGAATCTAATATAACATCTTCACCACAAGAGGTTCTGTAAACAGTTACTGTAATCTCTGCAGGGATACCCCCGTAAATAGTTCCGTAAATTGTATCTGCATCACAAACATCACCGATAGTGTCCTCATCCACATCTTCCTGATTCGGGTTAACGGCATTTGGGCAGTTGTCCTGCGTATCAATAAATCCATCACCATCCGTATCAGGAATAAATTTCCAGATGAACACAGACCCGGAAGCACTGTAATTGGCGTCATTTGCGTCCTTGACGAAGCTGGTGTCATAGACGGTGCCCAGAACTTCAAGCGTGCCGTCACCGTCAAGATCATAGAGCTTGACCTCTGCAGGCATACTGGCCGGATCATCATACAGGGCAGCCCTCCTGAACTTTAAGGAGCAACCCTCATCGGCTTCCACTGCTTCGTAATAATATATGGATCCACGACCATCACCGGCAACAACCAGGTCGTTAAGCCCATTGCTGGTAATATCGCCCACTGCTGTATTTCCGGGAGAACCCTGACTCAAAGGGCCTCCGGGTCGATCAACTTCATAGGCATCACCAGCATCAATTGCAATCGGCTGCCAGTTTGCCGAATCGTAGGGATCATCGGGTATAGAAAAATAATACACGCCTGATGGCCATATTCTGCTGCTTACACCAGTAGCCGTAGCCACACGATACTCCTGATGATTATGGCTTGTGGCGATCAGCTCATCACTTCCGTCATTCGTAACGTCAGCCGGAAATAGCATAAATCCTTTACCAAGAGGGTTAGGAGACGTATACCAGTTATCAATGGTATAGCGATCCCAGGCTACATTCCTATCGCTCGCAATCGCTACCGGACCAGGATTTTTAAACCACACAAGGCTGTCACCTTCGGGATCACTACCATCAGGAAAACCCTTAACAATCAGGGTGCCGGGCTCAGTTATGAAAAACTGCGGACCAATAACATCAAGCAGACCATCGTCGTCAACATCGTACACGTTCATCAAAAAACCGATACCATCACCAATATCATAGGGCCCTGAAAAACCCGTCGGATAGGTCACCAAATCGGTTTCAGCTCTAAACCACTCTGTCCACATGTACTGCTGTTCATACAATAAGGGCGCTGTGTCACTGGCCTGCCAGATCTCCATTGAAATACGCGTGGTTACGAAATCCTCATGGCCATCACCATCAAGATCCAAAAAATACGCCTGATGATAGGAAGCACGCCTCTTGGCGATCTCATAAGCATCAATGCCTGCTTCATCAGGATCTTCTGAAAATATGGTTATTTTCCCCCAATTGGCAGGATCGGTAATATCTCCGCCCAGATTCTTCAGCAAGTAAATACCCGCAGGCTCACTTGTAAATGCACCAGCCAAAAAATTATCAAATACCATGATATCCACTTGCCCGTCAGCATCCACATCCCGAATCAGAATATCATTGGCCCAAGCAAAATCAGCACGGATGACCGACTGCGTCCAGGTACTCAAATCTTCACTGGTACGTTTAAAAATAGCCACAGAGCCATCCTGAACATTAAAAAATCCCGACTCTCCCGAAACCGATGTAACAACAATTTCCTTTTTGTCATCCCCATCAAGATCACCGACCCGCAGAAATGAAGCTCCGATGAATCCCGGCGGATTGGGATCAGCTTCGGGCTCGGTCGGATCCACGGGCAAAGGCTTTGTAATGCCGGTTACCGTGAAACGCTCAAAATTATCCACAAGGCCCTGATCCTGCTCAATAGTCACACAGGGCTCATACGCCAAACGGTAAATTTTAGCACCGCCGAGGCCGGACGGTGTTGAACTTGCCCCCTTGCTCCCGGAGACATACACCGTGCCGTTAAAGTCGGCGAATGCTTCAAACATAACCGTATCGCTGTCCCCGAAAGCATCGTCGGTAACCTGCGTCCAGGTCATACCGTTGGGGCTTCTCCATAACTGGGCTCCTTTCATGTCGACCAGATCACCGGGAATACCGTATTCAGGCACATACTGACTGATCGTTCCGCCAAAAAGCGTGTTGCCGTAAGGGAAAAGGTTTACCGCTAAATTCTGGTATAGTTCCCCCCACCCCGGAACCTCCGGATATTTATACCCATCAAACCCATTCGAATAAGCGGATGTGCCGAGCGGATCGGTATAACCAGCATCAATATTTCCTTCCCCCACGCTGTAGAACCACCGGAGATCATCAAGCATGGTCGGCGTAAGATCATTTTTATGAGAAAAAAGTGCCGGAGCTCTGAGCACACGCGCACCCTCTCCACTGATACCGACCAGAATCTCTCCCATGAAATCCGTAAGACTCCAGGGCATGAAGTTAAAATCATTGGTTCCACAGCCCGAAGGACTGCCAAAACCGTTTTCGTTGGATCCTTCTACGTTGGTGTCAACATCACTGTCCACAATCATCTCCCACCCGCTGGTGGTAAGCTGTGCCATGCGCGCGCAGCCCCCGGACGATCCGGAAGTTCCTGTACCGCCTGCATAGAGCACCGGTGTTCCGGAAACGGAGGAGACAATCAAATCAGTAATACTGCTTGAAACCGGTTTCAGACTACCAAGATAACCCGACTCGGACGGGTGAAAATTACCAAAGCTATTAAAAGTATAGGGCGCGGTTGCAGTTTTAGCAGAACCGGTCACCTCCCACGTATCACCATCCTCAGTAAACCAGACCTGCCCACCGCGGTCGTAATTAAGACCGGTACTCACATACAGCTTACCGTCAAAAATACGCATGGCCGTAATGGTCTTGTTCCAAAAATCACCAAAGCCGTTTTGTTCCCAGCCCGTGTTTATTTCATAGGAATCGCCTACGTCGATCGCACCCAAAGTATAGCTGTATAGCGGAAATGGGTTATTATATATTGCCGCATCGCAGACGGTAGACTCAGTCTCAGTCGACCCGCCGGAGAAGTCGCCGGCAACTTCATTCTGCTGTACAAAGAGCTGGTTGATGTTGTTCCAGATAATTTTGAATTTGCGGTATTGTCCCGGCCCGGATGTTATGGTGAGAACGCTGCCAGCCCATTGACCGGCTGTCCAGCCCTTACCGTCGTTATTAAAGACAGCGTAGCTGTTAGTGTCACCTGACGCACAATCCGATAATGCTGTTATGGTCCCGGTTTCATCAACTGCCCTTTTGTCGGAAATTACCGGCTCCCATGTGGTACCGTCATAACGCCAGATCTCACAACCTGTCGAACCCAGATTCGCACCCTGCAACCCGGATGAAAAACCGAAATAAAGCTTATCCTGAAAAACAATCATGCGGGCCCATACGTTATTAATCTTGGTGTTACCGTAAATCCCGTTGGTCTCTCCGTTGGGGAACAATACCTGCTCCCAGCCGGTGCCATTGGTACGCCAGACCTCAGCGCCATCAAGCTGATTGCGGGTCATGGCATACAAACGTTCCTGATACTCTGCCATGGCTACCACTGAAAAATTATTAGCATCTCCGAAACCTGGTAAACTAACACTCTCCCATACTGAATCGTCTAAAGCTACAAAACTCCCAAATGCATCAGGGACATTCTGTGCGTTTGAGTCATTAATACTAAAAAAAATGACACATACGACCGCTAAAAATACCTTAAAAAATGTGTTTAACTTTAACTTTACCTTCATTTTACCCTCCTTTTGAATTAGTTAGTATTTCTAATTAGATTATATTTTTTTTGTGTAACCGATAATAAAATAATGATAATTTTTTTCTACTGAAGCTTAACATTATAATAGGAGTTAATATATTTTTCGGATTTAACTGCTATATTAACTAATCTAAAATAATAAAAAAGTTTATATTTATAATAATGCAGACCACGTAACACACCATAAACCTGACAGATTAGCCTTTCGAAACTATATGGAAGCATTATCCGCACCAAAAACACAAAAAAATTAAATTTAAAAGCAAATATAGATAGTTATAAGAAATATGGATAAAATAAAAAAATCCCATAAAAACTAAAATGTAAACTTATGCTTACATAAATGTAGGCTAAAAAACAAACTTTTAACATTTTTTCAAGCAAAATCAGTAAATTAGGTTCTAATTAATAAGTGTAAACCTATTGTTACACTTATCAACTTTGCTAATCCAAAAATATAGAATTTTAAAAGAAAGAAAGGAAAAAAATAAAAAAAAATAGTCGGAATTTGTAATAAATGCTTTACAGAGATCTGAAATTCTTCAAAGATAATTATTGAAACTTAAAATCTGTTGACTCTATCCTAAAGACACCTAGACGTTCAAAAATGCCTGGATTTTTAAAACTAACAGCCTAACCCTTTATAAATCTATCTAAAAGCGGGCTTTATTTATTTGACTACAAAGAAGGTAAAAAACTTAAGACCTCAACATTTTTATACACAGAGAATCCGGGCCTCAACTTTCTTTAATTCCGTATTTTTTAACCTTCTTATAAAGGGATACCCGTGAAATATTTAGTTTCACAGCCGCCTGAGAATAATTCTGTTTAGACAACTTAAGCGCATGCAAAATCAGCTCCGATTCAAATTGAGTACGGAGCGCCTGGAACGGATCAGGATCAGCAAGAAAATCATCCATATTCGTACCGGCCTGTAGTTTACCGGACCGCGCAGGCATGCTAAAAAGAACCTCCGCACTCCCCCCCAGAAGGCAAAAACGCTCAATAATATGCTGCAACTCCCGGACATTGCCCGGATAATCATAATTTAAGAAAAACTTCATATCTTTTTCAGTAATCAGGGGAACTTCAATTTTCTGTTTTAAACTTAACTCTTCCAGAAAGTGATCCATCAGAAGCTTAATGTCTTCATGCCGCTCCCTGAGAGGAGGCAAAAATATCGGTATTACATGTATACGATAATAAAGGTCCTGTCTGAATGCACCATTTTCAACCTCAAGAGTCAAATCTTTGTTGGTCGCCGAAATAATACGGACAGAAACCTTTTCAGGAACAGTACCACCAACCCGCATCACCTCACCCCGCTCCAATACGCGCAAAAGCTTTACCTGCATCTCCGGATTCATTTCCCCTATCTCATCCAGAAAAAGGGTGCCTCCATCCGCCTCCTGAAAATAGCCCTTCCTTCCACTGGTGGCACCCGTATAGGCGCCCTTAACATGACCAAAAAACTCCCGTTCCATCAGCTCAGACGGAATGGCGCCGCAGTTCACCGAAACCATTGAGCCGTCCTTATGGGTGCTGTTATAGTGAATCGCGCTGGCCACCAGCTCCTTGCCCGTTCCGGTTTCACCGCTAATCAAAACACTGGCATCACTTTCACGAATAGATTCAAGCAGATCATATATTTTTTGCATGACAGGACTGACCCCGATAATACTGCCATAGCTGTAACGGCCCTTCAGACTTCGGGTCAGCTCGGATATTTTTCGACGCTGATCTGATGTCTCATATACCAGCTGCCGGATCCGCAAGAGCGCCTTTACTCTGGCCATCAGCTCCAGTGAATTAAACGGCTTCACCAAATACTCATCAGCCCCTTCCTCAAGCCCCTCGATCTTCATAGCTGTGTCCGCCTTGGCCGTCAGAAAAATAAAGGGGATACCTCTCACTTCAGAGGTGGCTCGGACATGCCGCAAAAACTCGTAACCATCCATTTCAGGCATCATAATATCGCAGACGATCAGATCCGGCCGAAACTTTTCCAGCAAAGCCAAACCCTCATGCCCATTTGCGGCACTGATAAAATCGTAATCTTTCCGCAAAATAGAAGTCACATATCCACGCACATCCGAATTATCATCCACCACCAGAACCAAGGGCTTCTCTCCGGTGAGACACTCCTGCAATACCTTCTCCGGTTCAAGCACACCGACCATTTCCACCTCCGGCTGAAGATACAGCTCATTTCCAGAATCCGCAGCCGTATGGTCAGCTTCGGCCGGGGGCAGGTAGAGACTAAAAGTCGACCCGCGTCCTGGAAAGCTTTTAATGCCAATATGACCACCCATAAGTTCCATCAGCTCGCGGGCATGCGCCAGACCAATCCCGGCCCCCCCCCGGTCAAGAACAAGACTTTCTCCAGACTGGCGAAAACGGTCAAATACTTTTTGATGATTCTCTTTTTTTATTCCAACACCCGTATCACGAATGGAAATCTTCAAATAACAGATCTCCGGCACCTCGCCATCATCAATAGAGGTAACTATCGTCTCGTCAGGATCAAGGCCGATCTTTTCTCCATTCGTAATAACCAGCGAGATCACACCCCCTTGCGAAGTATATTTAAATGCATTTCCAATAAGATTATAAAGAATTTTTTCGAGCTTACCCGAGTCCACGGCAAAGAGCGGGAGAGCTCTGTCCGGCGTAAAGTTCAAACGAATATTTTTTTTCTCCGCAGCCAGAGAAAAAGAATCAAGCACCGCTGAAACAAACAGCCTGAGGTCCTTATTTTCCCGGACCACATCGTTAGCCCCTGACTCCATCATGCTAAAATCAAGCAGCTGATTGACCAGACGGAGAAGCTGCCTGGAACTTTTCAGAACAATTTCAAGCTGATTACGTATCTCCGGAGAGATGTCACCGAGCTCACCTCTTAAAATCCCCTCAACCGGACCAGCGGCCAGGGTCAGAGGTGTTCGAAACTCATGGGTAATATTTGTAAAAAAACGATTGCGGAAATTATTTGCTTCAATCGCCTCCTCTTTTGAAGCCACCAATTCAAGCTCAGATTTACGCTGCTCTGTAATATCGCGGATGATTGCAAACTTACTGACACATTCGTTATCTTCATTATAGGAAAAAACAATATTCTGGGTCACCGGAATAACTTTTAGGCTTTTACTTAAAAAGTAAGTCTCCCAGTTAGAAATCCGACCATCACGATAAAGTTTCTCCTGCACAGCCGGAATCTCTTTTTCAAAATACTGACTTGTAATATGGATGGTTTCACCGGTTGTCGCTTCATAGGCACCTTCAGCATTTACACCAAAATCATAGATCCAGCGGCCCACGACCTCTTCCTTATCACATTCAACCATATCCAAAAAAGCCCGGTTGGGCCGTACAATCACCGAATCTTTATTCGTGATAACAATCGGGTCCAGCGAAGTATCAATAAGCGCATCAAGCCGTTCCTTGGACTCTCTCAGTTCCGACTCTGCACGCTGCGCTCTACAAGTTCACCTTCCAGACGAAGGGTCACGTCACGCAATCGACCGACAGCCGCGCCGATTAACATAATAGCGACCATACCTGCGATTCCGCCCCCACCTACCAGAGAAGACCAGCCGGCTCCTAAAAAAATACTAATCAACAGATTCGCAGGGAAAGCCAGAAGCGCCACACAGACCCCTGGCCAAAAACCGAACAGCCAGCCAGTAACAGCGACCGGCAAAACTGCTGAAGTAGGCCCGCCTAATCCATACACATTAGTAATAACCATAAAAGCGGTAAGATAGGCAACAAACGAAATAAAAACAATAAGCACCCGGCGCCGGAAACTTAGGGCCGATTTCCGGGGGGCAGGCAACAGTGGTTCGGCATCAGGCATATCGAACATTTCCATCTTTTTTTTGTTTAGCAGCATTTTTCTTTAAACTCGAAAATGTTTGTTTATTCTATTCTTCATACTTTTACTTACAATTACAAAGATCCGTCTTTTAGATCAATACAAGTCTATTTATATTTTAATTGTATTTCTATTCCTCTTTTCTGCCCCCCCATAAACTCAGGCATGGTCACATTTTCACCGTGGTCAACCCCTTCTTTTTTTAAGACCTTTTCAATGGTCATCAAAAGGATCTTCATGTCCAGCAAAAAAGAATAGTTATCAACATACCAGACATCCAGTTTAAACTTTTTTTCCCAGCTTATTGCATTTCTGCCGTTCACCTGTGCCCAGCCGGTTATCCCCGGCTTCACATCATGCCGTCTGGCCTGTTCAGGACTGTACCTCTCAAGATAACGAACCAGAAGCGGCCTTGGCCCCACAATGCTCATATCGCCCGTTAGAACATTAATAAATGTCGAAAACTCATCAAGGCTTAATGAACGCATAATTTTACCCAGCGGTGTGGTCCGCGCTGAATCAGACTCCGCAGCATCCTCCCCTTCTTCAGGAATAGTCATGGTACGGAATTTATAAAGAAAGAAAGATTTACCTTTAAGGCCGGGACGCTCCTGCCTGAAAAAAACCGGACGCCCCATGGTGATCAGCACAGCAATGGAAAGACACAGAATAACCGGGAAAAGCATTAAAAGAGCAGTAAAAGAAAAAATAATATCCAATAAACGCTTGATCATATTTAAAGTTCTTTCTCTACAAAGCCAAAATAATTAAGAATAAGAGGGCAAAGTAAAAAGCTCCAAATTTAAGGCGCGCTAGTCCGAAAGAGTAAGGCGTACAAACTGTACGCTAGAATGACTGAGGATGAAGTGCAACGCCAAAGTTGGGCTTTTGACGAAGCCCTCAATCAAACATAAGCGGTATACTATCGGCCACCAGAAATCCTTTTTTTGTAGGTACAACTCTGTTTCCTTTAATTACTACCAGACCCGATTCTATCAGCCTGTTTATAACAATATCAACCTTTTTATATTTTTTAAGATCGTCAAGTACAACCCCATGTTTTGTCCTGAAACCTAGAAAAAGCGCTTCCAGTGATTTTTCTTTTTTGCCTATTTTCTCTTTTTCTTCAACCGGCTTATTGCCCCTGTCAAGCGTATCTATATATTTTACAGCAGAGGAAACATTCCACCATCTAGCATCATTCATAAACGAATGTGCAGAAGGACCAAGTCCGAGATAAGGAACATGCCGCCAGTATTTCTGATTGTGAGATGAAAAAAGATTTGCTGATTTTGCAAAGTTTGAGACCTCATAATGAATATACCCATTTTCCTCCAGGATATCAGAAGTTAAAAGAAAAGACTCTTCCTCCCCGACATTAAACTGAACATCCCCTTTCTGTTTAAGCCCAAAAAAAGGGGTGCCCTCTTTTATGGTCAGCTGATAACAGGAAAAATGCTCCGGTGAAAAGGACAAAGCCTTTTCAAGGGTTTTTATCCATCCGTTTTTTTCCTGCCCCGGAATAGAATACATAAGGTCAATACTTAAATTTTCAAACCCGGCATTCTTTATATCAGCCACGGCTTTTTCCGCCTGTTTTGCAGTATGCCTCCGGTTAAGAAACCTTAAGGCAGCATCATCAAAGGACTGAGCACCCAGACTTATCCGGTTAAACCCAAGCGCACGAAAAGTTTTCAGCTTTTCAGGGGTTAAATCTCCGGGATTGGCTTCGATCGTTATTTCGGTATCAGGAGCAAATAAAAAATTATTGCGGACAGTTTCGATAAGTCTTTCAAGATCATTATTAGAAAGAAAAGAAGGCGTTCCACCTCCAAGATATAAAGTGTCAAAGTTATTTAAAACATCTTTATAAAAAAAGGCCTCTTTTTCAAGAGCTTTTAACCATGGGGAAATAAGAGAAGTGTCCTCCATGGAATAAAAATCACAGTACGGACACTTGCCCGCGCAGAAAGGGACGTGAATATAAAGGCCGGGAAGACTACTGTTTGCATTCATGTCCGCAGATTTTATTTTTATAAATAATTTGATACCCGTTGTAAATCAATAAAGAGGACTTTGCAAAAAAACTTCATCTACAAAACGCACAAAGCTGAAGGAATGAGGCGTAGCGGACTGTACGCTGTAATGACTGAAGATGCAGCACAACGCAGCAGATAGATTTTTCCCGAAGTCCTCAATATTAGTCGTTTTCAGACTTAAGAATAGAAACAAACGCCTTCTGCGGTATCTCCACAGACCCCACCATCTTCATCTTCTCTTTTCCCTTTTTCTGCTTTTCAAGAAGCTTTCTTTTCCGAGAGATATCACCGCCGTAGCATTTTGCAGTAACATCTTTTCTGAAAGGATTGATAGTAGAACGGGCAATAATATTTCCGCCGATGGTGCTCTGAATAATTATTTTAAACATCTGCCTCGGGATCTCTTCTTTCAGCTTATTACAGATATGAAGGCCCCTGGCACGGGCATTATCCCGGTGCACAATAATAGACAGTGCATCTACTTTTTCGTGATTTACCATCATATCTACTTTAGTCAAATCACCTTCCCGGTGTTCAAGATAATCATAATCAAAGGAACCATACCCCTGGGTTATGGTCTTAAGCTTATCATAAAAATCATAGACAATCTCAGCAAGTGGCATATCAAAATTAACCTCTATCCGGCCCTGACTGGGATAATTAAACTTTGAATTGAGCCCCCGTCTCTCGGTACAGAGCTTCATTACTGAACCCATATATTTTTCAGGAATAATAATGGATATCCGGACGTAAGGCTCTTCTGATTTGTCAATAATAGTGGGATCAGGATAGTACTGAGGGTTATCAATGGTAACTCTTTCACCATTTTTAAGCAGAAATTTGTAACGCACACTTGGTGCGGTCATAATAATTGACTGATTATGCTCTCTCTCAAGCCGCTCCTGAACAATCTCAAGGTGCAGCAGTCCCAAAAAACCGCATCTGAAGCCCTGACCCAAAGCAGCAGAAGAATCCTTCTGATAAACAAGCGCGGCATCATTTAACTTATACTTTTCCATGGCTTCCACCAGTGCAGGGTAATCATCCGCTGCAATAGGATAGACAGAAGAAAAGACCATGGGCTTAGGTTCTTTAAATCCGGCAAGCACAGTCTTTACCGTACTGCCTTCAAGGGTGATGGTATCACCCACCCGGGTATCACTTACTGTCTTTATCCCTGCAATAATATAACCCACCTCACCGGCAACAAGTTCTTTTTTCTTCTCCAGCTTAAGACGGTAAACACCCACTTCCTCGACTTTGTACAATGCCTTGTTGGACATGAACTGAATAGTGTCACCCGCCTTAAGACTTCCGTCAAACACACGGCAGTTCACAATCGTTCCCCGAAACGAATCATACTGGGCATCAAATATAAGCGCGGTTAAAGGTTTCTCAATTTTTCCCTTAGGTGGAGGGATCCTTTCAATAACAGCCTCAAAAACCGCTTCCATTCCGATGCCCTCTTTTGCGGAACATAAAAGAGCGCCGTCCGAATCAAGGCCCAGCTCGATTTCTATCTCCTCTTTAACCCGCTCTATGTCTGCGGCAGGAAGATCAATCTTGTTTATCACCGGGATTATCTCCAGATCGTGATCAAGAGCTGCATAGAGATTGGCAAGAGTCTGAGCCTCAACCCCCTGAGCAGCATCCACCAGAAGAAGTACGCCTTCACAGGATGCAAGCGCCCTTGAGACCTCATAAGAAAAATCCACATGCCCGGGAGTATCAATCAGGTTAAGCTCAAACTTTTCACCGCTTTTACTGGTATACGGCAGGGTGACGGTCTGACTCTTGATGGTTATGCCGCGTTCCTGTTCAAGATCCATAGAATCAAGCATCTGGTCGTGAAACTGACGCGAGTCTATCAGACCCACATGCTGAATCAGCCTGTCTGCCAGGGTCGACTTACCGTGATCTATATGTGCGATAATACTAAAATTACGTATCTGTACCATAGGGTTTTAGCTGCCTCCAAATGCAGGATTTTACATCGTAAATCTTTTGAATTATAGAAGAAATAACCCCCTTTGTCAAAACCAATTAAAACATACAAGTCATTATCGACCACCGAGCACACAGGAAAAAATCAAAGTTTATAATGATCTACCAGAAAGAGACATAAGATATCACTCATTTTACCTGCAAACTATTTACAGGCTTTATTCACCTGACTCCTGAAACACTTGACCCTTTAAATCCTTCCTCATAGAACTCTAATTGACACCAGGACTCTATTTATCCTAAACTCTTTCTAATACTTAATTTTAAAATTCAATTAAATGCGTATTCTACTAATATATCCGCCACCATGGCAAATCTCGAGGCTTGGGCAAGATTCAAAAGACGATAAGATCAGAGCGCCTGAAGGAATTGATCTTTCCGCCTGCCTGAGCGGGGATATACTGAATATCCCTCAGGGACTTTTGAGTTTGGCTGCACAGGAAAAAGAAAAAGGACACGATGTCGAAGTATTAAATCTTTTTACTTTCCCCTGGCAGGAAGTAAAAAAAATTATTGGTCATTTCAAGGCTGATATTTACGGCCTTTCTGTTTTTACCTCCAACAGAAGAGGAGCTCTTGCCCTGGCAGAACTAATAAAAGAAATACATCCTGAATCGCACCTTACTGCAGGCGGCCCCCATGCCACAGCTCTTGCAGAAGAAATGCTTTTAAACTGTAATGCGATTGATACCATAATCACTGGTGAAGGTGAAAGTACCTTTAGCGAGCTGGTAAGCAAGCTTGATAAAAAAGAATCCTTAACTAACATTCCAGGGACCCTGTACCGTAAAAATAATCAAATAATAAAAGCTCCAGAAAGAGAGCGCATCTCAGACCTTGACAATTTGACATCACCTTTTAAGCATTATAATGATTATATCCTAATAAGCTCACGGGGCTGCGCCTGGGACTGCACCTTTTGCGCTTCAACCTCTATCTGGGGACAAAAACACTATTCCCATTCGCCTAAATACATTCTTGACACCCTTGAGATAATGGTAAACAAAAACAACCAGAAAAGTATTGCCATTAAAGATGAAACCTTCACCGGTAATAAAAAACGGGTTATTGAAATTTGTGAAGGAATCATCAAAAGAAAACTCAATTTTACCTGGAGCTGCGACACCCGGGCCGACACCTTGGATAAAGAGATCCTGTTTTTAATGAGAAAAGCAGGATGCCAGAGAATAAGCCTCGGAATTGAGTCTGGATCTGAAAAAATACTGGAAAACATCAATAAAAAAACAGACCTTGAAACCGTGCGCAAAGCTACCCTGCTGGCAAGAAAGTTCGGGTTCCAGATACGCTATTACATGATAACAGGATGCAGGGGTGAAACGGCTGAAACCATAAGACAAAGCGAAGACTTTGTGAATTCAGCAAATCCCTGTCAGGTGATCTTTAACCCCTTTACGCTGCTTCCGGGAACAAAAGAATTTCAAATCGCAAAACAGAATAATCTTATTGATGAAAATATATTTTTCACTGATGATTTTTTTGAATTGTCACCCCTTCTTTTTAAGAACAGGGATAAAGAAACAGAAAAAATATATGAGTGGGCTGTAAAAAATTCAGGGCTTAAAAATATTTCAGAATACAGTCTGGATGAAAGAAAAGATATATTTGCCTTTTTCCCTGAACAGCACTTTGCACACCTTGACCTTGGAGAAGCCTATTACAACAAAGGCAATTACAAAGAAGCTGAAAAATTTACAGGTGAAGCCCTGAACAGAAATTATCCGCATAAAGGAATCATCTACAACTATTTTGCCTGTTTCGCCTGGCAAAGAAATGATCTTGAGGAAACCCTGAAAAACCTTATAAAAGCAAAAGAAATGGGTTATCATAGTGTTATTGAAACAAATATCGACAGGGTCCAGTCATGGATAAAATCAGGCGGGCCAAACACGGGGAAAAAGTTTGGGCTTCAGGCCGGTCACAACTTTGAAGTCACACGGCCCTTTAACCAGCCTGTAACTCCCGGAAAAATAAGTATAAATGAAAAAGAAATATGTCCCGTTGTTTTTTAAATGTCATAGGCATTTAACCCCTTTTAAGGAGAATCCATGATCATCGATATTCATACACATCTATTTGTCGACGGATGGATTCCCAAGGAATTTTTTCACGGCGTGGCCCGCTTCATTACCCATGAAAATGAAAAACACGGAATCCATCAAACCAACGAGGAAGTGGGCGATTACCTGCTTCAGGCCGGGAGTGATCCAGATGCCCAAATGCTGCTGGCTGAGATGGAGGAGGCCGGCATTGATAAAAGTGTTATCTTCCCTGTTGATTTCGGTCTGACGCTGGGAGACCCCGAAGTTCCAATTGATGAAGTCAACCAAAGGTTTGCTGAGCTTGGAAAAAGGCATCCAGACAAACTTATCCCTTTCTGCAGCGTAGATCCCCGCCGGGAAGGCGCGGCTGACCTGTTTGAAAAATGTGTTTCCGAGTGGGACATGAAAGGACTGAAGCTGCATCCCTGCAGCGGATTTTATCCTAACCAGAAAGAAGTCTATCCGCTGCTTGAAATTGCTAATCATAAAAAGCTGCCTGTCATAATACATTCCGGTCACATGATGGTACCCCTGCGAAGTAAATACTCCCAGGCCATACATCTTGATGATCTTGGCGTTGATTTCCCCGATCTGCCCATCATTGCTGCTCATGCCGGGGGAAGTTTCGGCTATAAACAAATGCTGTCATTAATGGGAATTAAGATTAATATAATGGCAGACATATCCTCCTGGCAAATTTATGTCCAGAAAGACTATCCCGGTTTTTGCCGGATACTCCGCAAATTTATTGACTTTACCGAGATCGAACGTATTTTCTTTGGATCCGATAGCCCCTCCTTTCGTTCAATAATGTCAAATACGGACTGGGTTCAACTCATCAGAGACCTGCCCCGTAACTCACCAAAAGGTATCGACTTTACCGAAGAGGAGATCTCTTTGATCCTGGGAGAAAATGCCCAGCGCCTTCTAAATCTTTCCTAAGTGCTTTCAGTAGCTTAAAAGAGAGTTTGATAAGAGCTATCTTCTCCTTAACCCCATCAAATAAAAGAGCATAATTCTGAGCTTTGCCCTTTAATTTTTTCAGGAAATTTTCTGTTCAATATTTGCCGGTTTTACTGATTAAAAAATAAAGAACCCATTTACTGTTGATATAATAAGGTAAAATGAGGAGCTTAATAAAAATCATCTTATATGAAAAAATAATAGCTTAATGCCAACAAATTAACTAAAGAAGAAAGCATTGTATATTAACGGCAAATAGGAAAAAGCGAAAAATGATAGTGTTTTATAGTTTATAATCCGGCCAGCAGAGAGAAAGTTGGGAAGGTTCCTGACGGTGACCGTGAGAATGCAATAAGAGCAATAGATGCTGCGGACAAGGCATTTAAAAGATGGTCAAAGATTACTGCTTATCAGCGTTAAAAATATCTTTATAAAGCTTACGAACTTATGGTTAAAAGGAAGGATGCTCTTGCTAAAACCATGTCAACCGAACAGGGCAAACCCTTAAAAGCAGCAAGAAATGAGGTTCAGTATGGTACTGATTTTCTTCTCTGATATGCTGAAAAAACAAAACAGATTTACGGTGAGACCATTCCCGAACCACGTGCAGACCAGAGGTTTATGGTTCTTCATCAACCTGTAGGTGTGGTAGCTGCCGTTACTCCCTGAAACTATCCGGTATCCATGATTACCCGCAAGGTAGCTCCTGCGCTTACGGCAGGCTGTACCATTATATTAAAGCCGCCAGAGGCAACACCGCTTTGTGCTGTCGAAGTATTTAAAGTGCTCCATGACACAGGTATCCCTGCAGGTGTTGTAAACCTGGTAACAAAGCTTGACCCTGTCCCTATCGGAGAAGAGTTTGTCACAAACCCCGCAATGAGAAGATAACCTTTACCGGCCCAACAAAAGTCGGTAAACTCCTTGCAAAAGGCGCAGCCGAACAGATCGAGCGTATTTCAATGGAGCTTGGCAGACATGCTCCGTTTATTTGCTTGATGATGCTGACCCGGTACATGTAGCAAAGGGCGCCATGCTGTTTAAGTTTCTAAATACAGGCCAGGCATGCATCAGCCCGAACAGGCTGTTTATACACAGGAGTATTCTGAAACCTTTTATTGATGAAATGAAAAACCGAATACTAAAAATGAAAGCAGGAAACGGTCTGAGTCGTGAAGGCGGAAGAGAAGGTGTTTTTGAATACCTTGAAACAAAACTAACGGGTTTTTCTGTTTAGGCTTTGATAGACTTCAGAAATTATATTGATATTTGCGCACATTTAAAATATAATCAGAGGTTAACATAAAATACAATTAAGGGAGAAAAATAAATGAAGATTGCGTTACCATCTAAAGAGGGCCAGATTGATGAACATTTCGGACACTGTGAATTTTTTACTATATTCTCAGTTGACGAAAACAACAAAATTATTTCAGAAGATAAACTCACACCTCCGGCAGGTTGTGGCTGTAAGACCAACATTATTCCAATTCTCTCAGAAATGGAAGTAAAAGTAATGCTTGCCGGCAATATGGGTGACGGTGCAGTAAACAAATTAATTGAAAACGGAATCAAGGTTATCCGGGGATGTTCTGGAGACACCAGAGAAGTTGCTGAATCCTGGCTGGCGGGTCAGGTTGATGATTCAGGTGCGGGCTGTGCTTCACATGAGGGCTGCGATAATCATTAAGTTTTTTATAAACTTATTAATTTTAAAAGACGGGGCAAAAACCCCGTCTTTTTTTGTGCTTAAACCCCTCAAAAGTAAACCTTAATAAGTTTGTATTAAAAAAGAAATTATGAGATAAAATAAATTATCACGAAGCCCCTTTATAAAATAAGGAAACTTATGGATAATCTGAATTTCAAATACAGCTTTAAACTGGAAGACGGGTCAGAAGAAAACTTTGATTTTATTGTTAACGCAGAAACCTTAAGGCTGGTTATTGACATCCCCCAGCCCCCCCCTTCGTGGATAGATCTTGAATATCATCAATGTCCAAATTGTCCTCTTGACAGGAAAACTGACCCATGTTGTCCTCTGGCAGTAAACATCGCACCGGCTGTAGAACGTTTCAGCAGAGTATTGTCTTATGAGAACGTCCACGTCAAGGCTATTGAAAATAATAGAACGACTTCCCAGGAAACGTCTGCACAGATGGGAGTCACTTCGCTCATAGGGCTTCTTATTGCCACAAGCGGATGCCCTTTCACAGATTTTTTAAAACCAATGGTGCGGTTTCATCTTCCTTTTGCAACAGAGGAAGAAACTCTTTGGCGTGCCACATCCACCTACTTACTGTCAAAATACTATTTAAAGAAAAAAGGCTATAACCCGGAATTCGACCTTAAAGGTCTTTCAGAAATTTATGAAGATATCGGAGTTATAAATGTTGCGATTATTAAAAGGCTGCAGGCGGCAACAGAAAAAGATTCAACCCTGAATGCACTGGTAGTGCTTGATGCTTTCGCCAGCAGCCTTTCACTTGATGCAGAGGAATTTTGGGAGGAAAATGAACATATATTCATGCCGTTTCTAAAAAGCTGCATCAAAAAAGAAGAAAAGAAAAGTTAATTAATATTATGTTCAGACAAACAGGACACCTCAGGCAGAGGTCTTTTCTCATTCAACCTGTTTAATTAATTTTGCCATTCATAGTTTTAATGCGATTAGCGTTAAAGCCCATACAAGAACTTTGATATTTTGTCTTTATATTTTAACCGGAGTGCTTATATGAACCGTGTAACAGCATATCTTATTTTCTACGGGATATTTTTCTTAGTGCTTTACAGCATGCATTTTTATGTGTATTTCCGGCTGAATTCATTTTTTAGCTTTCTAAAACCAAAAACCATATTAGCCGTCTTTACTTTTTTAGCATTGTCATTTCCTGTTTCAAGTATCTTTGAAAAGTTTTATCCAAATTTTATTACAACATTGCTTTATACCTTTACCTCTGTCTGGATGGGAATACTTTTTCTACTATTAAGTGCTTTTCTTTTATTTGAACCTTTCGCTTTCCTGTTTAAGCTTAAAACTCCAGCAGCTGGAAAGATAATTTTACTGTCTGTCGCAATTATCTCAATATACGCCTTAATTAACGGAATAATTGTAAAGGTAAAAACCGTTGATATTCCTTTTTCTGGTATTCCCTCGCCACTAAAGATAGCTCATCTTTCAGATATTCATGTGGGAACCATCCATAATTCCGGATATTTAAAAAAGATCGTTGATAAAACAAACAGGCTAAATCCAGATATGATAATGATCACCGGAGATTTTTTTGATGGACTCGGCCCTGTCAGCGAACACACGGTTGCTCCGCTAAAAGAGCTCAAAGCAAAAATATTTTTTGTAATGGGAAATCATGAAAAATATGAAAACATGGAAAGGGTCGAGCAAGTCCTTACAAATACAGGTGTAATTGTTTTAAGAAATGAAATGAAAGAATACATGGGGCTACAGGTGGTAGGGGTTGACTACCCTGAAAAAGAAGGACAAAAAGATAATCCCGTATTGAAAAATATCAAAATTGACAGCACAAAACCGTCTATTCTTCTCTATCATCCCCCTGTAGGACTTGATGAGGCGGTAGAAGCCGGAATTGATCTTCAGCTTTCCGGCCATACCCATAACGGACAGATATTTCCTTTTAACTATCTTGCAAAACTTTTTTATCCAAAAATTTATGGACTTTACCAGATAAAAGATATGAGCCTTTATGTTTCCCCGGGAACCGGAACCTGGGGTCCTCCCATGAGGCTGGGATCTAACAATGAGATCACTCTATTAAATCTTGTGCCAAGCGATACGTAGAGAAGACATACCTTATAATTTGTAAAAACCTGAACTTGACCTTACAACAATCATAATCTAGTTTTAACTTAACCTGACAGAAACCTCTTGTTAA